>Ga0208766_1000707_pt1 | contig 18303 bp, 17 predicted proteins | sample ETN01SmetaG_3_FD_185792 | JGI IMG/M metagenome (GOLD analysis project Ga0208766, IMG submission 185792) | Marine microbial and viral communities from oxygen minimum zone, Eastern Pacific Ocean - ETNP2014F12-01SV263 (SPAdes) (version 2) | ecosystem: Environmental > Aquatic > Marine > Oceanic ... | reverse complement strand
CTTAATTAGCCCATCATCTGGCAAGGCATAGATCATGCTCTTAAACAAGATATCGATCTTGTTGAGTTGATGCTAGGGGGTATTTGGTGGTTGGTCAGAATTTGATTTGTAAGTTAAGCGTTTTGCTTTTGCCTTTTTCGCTTGCAAACTATTTCATTGGCAACCGCGGCGGTCACGGCTTATTGCAGGGCCGCGATTGGATTAGCCATTCTTATCTCTTGGCTTATTTTGTCCATGCTTGTCTAGAGCGATGTCAAAGGTGGCATTTACTTTCCAGGTTAAATATTGCAAGCAGGAAACCTTTCCCTGGAAAAACTCACTCCTTTCTCAAACATTCCCATGTCCAATTTGCTTTGGTCTTTGTCTAGTCCCAATAAGCCTTGTCTCATTCCACTCATGAACTCGCCGACTTGGGATTTGCTTAATAAGCCTTCTTGCTGCAGGCTGCAAATGGTTGACGTTGCGCAGATGCCAAAGCCTACCAATAAGATTCTAGCTCAAGCGCATTTGACTTTGATGACAGTAATGGAACTAATAATATAGAAGAAAGCGTTGCCGATAAAAATCTCGAATAAGATTTTTTAAGTATCTTGAATTGAGCTGTGACAATCAAAGTATAGCTTCTTGGTAAGCAAAAATGTTTAGGGATTTTAATGTCGCTAAGTAGAAATAATTGCTTGCCAGGCTTAGTGAGTAGCAATTCAGAGAAATCAAGCGCTGAGATCCCTAGGGGAATAAAGAGCTCTGATAAGTCGCTTTAAGTGATGGCCTCAGGAAGCTGGCATAGATAGGTTTTGGTTTTACTAGATATCACATTTCATCTATCGAAATGGGTCTTGGCTCAAGGCTTAGATCGGAGTGAATAGAAATGCAGGTAAGTTCTTATTATTTGCTTATAAGTCCAGAGGGCGATTCTGCCAGCGGCAGTCTTGGCGAGGAGATCACAGCAGGAGCCATGGTGGTGTTGCGAATGACCAGTGCTGTGGGTTTGGTGACGCGTTGCATGGCGGCTTCATCTCGCTTAACCAGTTCTTGGATGGATGCGTTGTAGCTATCAGTCATCAGTCTGGGGTAGAGGCCGATGCCGATGATCGGTACCAGCAAGCAGCTGATGATGTAGACCTCGCGCGGTTCCGCATCAACCAGATTGGTATGGGAGACAAGCTGATCATTTTCTTTGCCGAAGAAGATTTCCCTGAGCATTGAGAGCAGGTAGATGGGTGTGAGGATTACACCGATCGCTGCCAATCCAGAAATCACAACCCGGAATGGAAGTGTGTAGGCCTCATCGGTGGCAAAGCCCACGAAAACCATCAACTCAGAAACAAAACCGCTCATGCCAGGTAGGGCAAGGGAGGCGAGTACACATACTGTCCATAAGGCGAACATGATGCGCATTTTTTGACCCACTCCTCCCATCTCATCTAGTTGCAAGGTGTGGGTGCGGTCGTAGGTGGCTCCTACAAGGAAGAACAGGCTGGCGCCGATCAACCCATGACTAATCATCTGCAGCATGGCTCCACTGGTCCCTAGGGCACTGAAGCTGCCAATACCGATTAGTACAAAGCCCATGTGGCTGATTGAGCTATAGGCGATCTTGCGTTTGAGGTTGCGCTGGGCGAAGGAGGTAAGAGCGGCGTAGATGATGTTGACCACCCCCAGCACGATTAGAAGCGGTGCAAATTGGGCATGGGCTTCTGGTAAAAGCTGAGCGTTAAAGCGCATCAGGGCATAGCCGCCCATCTTCAGCAGGATCCCTGCAAGCAGCATGTGTACTGGTGCCGTTGCTTCCCCATGGGCGTCTGGTAGCCATGTGTGCAGGGGCACAATCGGCAGCTTTACACCAAAGGCAATCAGCAGTCCGGCATAACAGAGCAGCTGGAAACCTGTGCCGAAGCTTTGTTGGGCCAGGGTGGTGTATTCAAAGTTCGGTGTTCCTCCCCCGAAGAATCCCATTGCTAATGCCACCAGCAGAATGAATAGAGAGCTGCCGGCGGTGTAAATAATGAATTTTGTGGCCGCATATTGACGTTTCTTGCCGCCCCAGATCGCTAGCAGTAGGTAGACAGGTAACAGTTCAAGTTCCCAGGCCAGGAAGAACAGGAGCATGTCCTGAACGGCGAAAACTGCGATCTGGCCGCCATCCATGGCCAGTATCAAGAAGAAGAAAAGCTTGGGTTTGAAAGTCACCGGCCAGGCGGCCAGCACAGCTAGAGCTGTGATGAAACTAGTGAGCAGAATTAACGGCATCGAGAGGCCGTCAGCTCCAACCGCCCAGGTAAGGCCTATATCAGGTAGCCAGCTAACCCGTTCGGATAGTTGTAAACCGCTCAGGCTGGGGTCATAGCCATACAGGTAGGCACCTACGGTGATCAAAAAGGTCACTAGGGCGATACCGAGGGCAAACCATCGCACCTGCTTGCCATCCCCTTCATCGGGTATGAATGGCACCAGCAGTGACCCGACAATCGGGAACAGGATTGCAAGGCTCAACCAGGGGAAGTTGCTGCTCACTTCATTGGTCAATAGTTGTGCACCAGTGTCCAAGGGTGCACTTGCAGCAAACTCCAGCACGGAAGGGCCTTATCAGCACTTGTCGGAGTGTAGAAATCCTTAGCGTTTTGGCATCGTCTAGATAGGCGTTGACACACACAATGTTTTTGGATTTAGCTCACTGGATTGCCCAGGACACCGAAAAGTACCACCAGGGCGACCACACCACCGAACACGATTAGGGCATAGAACTGCGCGCGTCCTGTCTCGAAGTATTTGAGGCCTTCGCCGCTTCCAAGTGTAAGTAGGCCAGTGAGGTTGACTACACCGTCAACAACCTTGGCGTCCACTTCAAGTACTTCTCGTGCCAGCTTGCGGCTGCCGCGTACAAAGATCTTTTCATTGATTTCATCCAAATACCACTTATTGGCGAGGAAGGTATTGATGGTTGGGAAGCGAGCGGCCAATATTTGACCAAGATCGATGCGGTTTAGGTAATAAGCCAAGACAGCCAAGCTGATACCTGCCGTTGAAATTGCTACGGAAGCACCTGCGAGTGGGAGGAATTCACCCCAGCTGAATGTTTCGGCCATCTCAAGTGCCTCTTTGGGGTTCAGTAGGGCTGCAAAGTGGCTATTCCAGGGGGTGCCAAGTAGACCGATCAAAATTGATGGCACTGCTAATACGGCCAATGGCATAGTCATCGACCAGGGGGACTCATGCAGTACTCCGGCATGGTGTGGATGGTCCTCTTCATTGCTTTTACCGGCTGCAGTAAGTAGCTGGGTCTGCAGGTCTTTATCGTTTCCTCTAAATGTCCCCTCAAACGTCAGGAAGTAGAGGCGGAACATGTAGAAGGCTGTCATCCCGGCAGTTAGAAAACCGACAAGCCAGAGCAAGGGGAAGGTCATAAATGCTTGCCCCAGAATTTCGTCTTTGCTCCAGAAGCCTGCTAGTGGGGGGATGCCGCTGATCGCAACACAGCCAATTAGGAAGGTGATGGCGGTGATAGGCATTTTTTTGCGAAGGCCACCCATGAGCCGCATGTCTTGCGCCAGTAGGGGTTCATGACCAACAACGTCCTCCATGGCATGGATCACTGAGCCTGAGCCGAGGAAAAGCATGGCCTTGAAAAAGGCGTGCGTTACCAAGTGGAACATGCCTGCTATGGGTGCGCCGCAGCCCATGGCAAGCATCATGTAGCCCAATTGAGACACTGTGCTGTAAGCAAGCCCTTTCTTTAAATCCATCTGGGTGAGGGCGATGGATGCTCCCAGAAAGCAGGTGATAGTGCCCACAATGGCAATCACCAATCCAACTATTGGGAATTGGCTGTAGAGCGGATCGAGCCTGGCAACTAGGAAGACACCTGCTGCAACCATGGTTGCAGCATGAATGAGGGCGGAAATGGGTGTGGGGCCTTCCATTGCATCGGGCAGCCAGACATGCAGTGGGAATTGAGCCGACTTCGCCATCGGTCCCATGAACACCAATAGGCATAACGTCAGAGCAGCCCAGCCGGGCACGGTGCCGGCAGTTATGGCATCAGATAGGCCATCTGCAATGCCTTGGAAATCAAAACTGCCAGTGGCCCAGAACAGGCCGAGGATGCCTAGTAGCAGGCCAAAATCACCGACACGATTCACCACAAAAGCCTTTTGGGCTGCATGGGCGGCACCATCTCGGTTGTACCAGAAGCCCACTAGCAGGTATGAGCACATCCCCACTAGCTCCCAGAAAACGTAAATTTCAAGAAGGTTTGGGCTGATTATCAGTCCCAGCATGGAACTGCTAAATAGGGCCAGGTAGGTGAAAAAACGAACGTATCCCTTGTCGTGGGCCATATAGCCATGGGAATAGATCATCACCAGCAGAGCGATGGTGGTGACCAGGGCAAGCATTACGGCGCCAAGTGGATCAATCACATAACCCATTGGCAGGGTGAAACTGCCGGCACTAGCCCAAATGAATTGATGCGTGACTGGGGGTGCTCCTGCCAGTTGTTCGGCGAGCACTGCATAGCTCAATACCGCTGCAACACCTAAACAGGTGAGAAGCAGTATCGCTACTGGCTTACGCAGGCGGTTAATGGTTTGGTTGAAACTGATTAATCCAAGGCCTATGGCCAAGGCTCCCACTAGGGGGAGTACCGGGATTAACCAGGCGAGATCAGCGGCCGAGGGCATCCGGTCGAGGCAGGCTCCAGGGAGTGTAGGCAGTTCAGCTCAGAAGACCTTCTAGCTTGGAGGAAAGGAAGGTCGCGCTTCCTAGTGGGATGAAGCGATGGGCATACCAGAATATTCCCACGGCGATAGCAATGCCCAGTTGGGCAGGCCTGAGAACTTCTTGCCATGACAATTGTTGCCGTCCATCAATGATCGCCATAAAGGGGAATACAGAAGTGTTCTTTTGCAGATCCTCAAAAGCATCACCGAAGCGGGTTCGCAATCTGTAATCGCCATGCCATACCGCAAATAGGTGATAGCCGATCAGTCCTGCACACGTGAACAACATGAAGCTGGTGCCAATCCAGAGCGCATGTGAGAAACACCAGAGGATCTGGCCAATGGCCTGGGGATGACGAGTGATGCGGATGATTCCCGTTGCATAAAGACGTACTTTTGGCTTCAGCACGGCGGGGATTTCCAACAGGTTGTAGGTGGCGGGGTAAAGGAACAAGAAGCTGATGGCTGTGAGGATCCAGATCATTGGCACCATGCCGCTCACCCCTTGCAGATTCCACAGCCGCAGACCGTCGTAGCGGTGGGCGAGGAAGTAGCCGATCACTACAACAGCCGAGGGAATGCTGGCTGCGGCAAAGATCAATCGCCATATCCTGGCGCCGATTCGTGCTTCGGCATGGCTGCGTAGGGCTGCTCCACCGCTGTGAATCAACCCAAAGAGCAGCAACAGTCCAAGCATCACCAGGCTGCTGTGATGCAGCCCTGCAGATGACACATGTGCCAAGAGTCCGTTGCAATGATTCTTGATTCTGGTGTCCAGGGTTTTCCGATTACAGTTTTTCTTTAGTTGCTGCCGGGCTGGCAGGTCCTTCATGGCCGATCTGCCTTTTACCCTTGATCAATTGCGCATCCTCCACGCCATCGTGAGTGAGGGCAGCTTTAAGAAAGCGGCGGATAGTCTTTACGTGACCCAGCCGGCGGTGAGCCTGCAGATTCAAAACCTCGAGAAGCAGTTAGAGGTTTCCTTGTTTGATCGTGGTGGTCGTAAGGCTCAACTCACTGAAGCAGGTCAATTGCTGCTCAACTATTGCGAACGGATTTTGAGTCAGTGTCAGGAAGCCTGTAGAGCTCTTGATGATCTTCACAACCTCAAAGGTGGATCTTTAGTTGTAGGGGCTAGCCAGACGACAGGAACTTATTTGATGCCGCGGATGATCGGCCTGTTTCGACAGAAGTACCCCGATGTAGCTGTGCAACTACAAGTGCACAGCACTCGTCGCACTGGTTGGAGTATTGCCAATGGTCAAATTGACTTGGCGATTATTGGCGGCGAGCTTCCCTCGGAGCTAAATGAAATCCTTCAGGTTGTGCCTTACGCCAGTGATGAATTGGCCTTGGTGCTTCCGGTCAAACATCCTTTGTCGAGGCTCGTAGAACTGACCAAAGAAGATCTTTACCGTCTCGGTTTTATTAGCCTCGACTCTCAGTCCACTACTCGCAAGATGCTTGATCAGCTCCTAGCTAGATCCGGTTTGGATGTGCAGCGCTTGCGGATAGAGATGGAGCTCAATTCTCTTGAGGCGATCAAGAATGCTGTTCAGTCTGGTCTTGGGGCAGCTTTTCTACCTGTGGTATCTATCGAGCGGGAACTGACTGCTGGCACTGTGCACAAGCCGGTGGTGGCTGACCTGCAAGTGCGACGTCAGCTGAAGCTGATCACTCATCCTGCGCGTTACTGCTCTCGGGCAGCAGAGGCCTTCAGAAGGGATGTGCTGCCAGTTTTTGCAAGTGCTGACAGCCCACTTCGTCAGACCAGGTCCACTGGTGTGGAGACCAAAGCTGGGGATTTAACTCAGAACTGATCTGCTTCTGGTGTTATGCCCACGGAATCATCAGCCACCCCTTTGGTAATGAATTTGTTGTCTCTGATATCGGTCTGGTAGACGCAGCGGACAATGGGTTTATCGCGGATCGAACCGATATAGGCGAAGGTGTTCATGCGTTGCTTGCACTCTCTTACCTGGTTATTGGTGACCGCACCTTGTTTCTCCAGCACCGTCCAGTTCTCTCGACGAATTACGCAGCCAGGCTGCATGCTGGGCTGCGTGACGAAACTGCTGGACGGGTTCATTGTGGTGTACATCTCAATGTCTATGACGAAAGCGCTGGCCCCCCATTGCCGACAGAATTCAGGATCTGGGACAGCCATGTCCAGCTGCTGGCTACTAGCAATGTTGCCTTGATCGCCCTGTGTGGTGCTAGTGACAGCACTGCCGATACCAATGCCCACGATTAGAACTCCTGCTAGCACTGCCAGGCTGGCAGTGTTTAGGCGGACTCCATTGCCTCCAGGTGGTGGGGGAGGGCCAGAGCTACCTGCAGGGGCACGGCCATAGTTGTAGCCATCGCCTTCATCGCGGCTGCGGCGGTCGTAACGATTTGAGCGCCTGCCTTCATTACCGTAGTCATCACGACGGTTGTAACGGGAGCGGTTCACAACAGCTCAGGAGTACGTGGGAGCCCCATGGAGTAATTCAATACACGACATTCAGGGTTGTAGCTTAATTTTCCAGCCTGGAGCAGCTGATGGATGGTTCCTTCTAGCTCCGAGCCGATTCGTCGCAGGTTGTATTCGCTCAGTTCAGCACCCGCATGGGAGGAAACCAATTCTTTGAAGCGTTGCTGTATTTCTTCAGTGACCGTTTCGCTCCAAAGGAACTCGTTGTCAGGATCGAGATCGAGGGTGAGCTGCTCGAGATCATGGACCAGATCATTGTTCTCAACCCTGGCCGTGAATATCCTTACGTGACGGGTGGTGCACTTCAGCAGGGTCTCGGTCATGGGATGGACAGGTCCAGCAATGTGGACCGTAAGAGCAAGTAAAGAGACTCTAGGAAGAGAATGGGGGGGGTTCCTTATTAGGGTTGTTGTTCACTTCTTATCAGAAGCATGCGTGTTGCGATCGCAGGCGCAGGTCTTGCGGGCCTCTCCTGTGCCAAATACCTAGTTGATGCGGGACACATCCCAGTGGTTTTTGAGTCCCGCGATGTGCTCGGGGGCAAAGTTGCCGCTTGGAAGGATGAAGACGGTGACTGGTATGAGACTGGTTTGCATATCTTTTTTGGGGCTTACCCAAACATGCTCCAGTTGTTTAGAGAATTAGGTATCGAGAAGCGTTTGCAGTGGAAAAGTCACTCGATGATCTTCAATCAGCTTGAGGATCCTGGGAAATACAGCCGATTTGATTTCCCTGATCTTCCTGCTCCATTAAATGGCGTGGCTGCCATTTTGGGCAATAACGACATGCTCAGCTGGTCTGAGAAGATTGCGTTTGGATTGGGCCTTGTGCCTGCGATGTTGCGCGGTCAGGAATATGTGGAGGAGTGTGATCAATATTCTTGGACGGAATGGCTGAGAATTCATAACATTCCTGAGCGGGTAAATAAGGAGGTTTTTATCGCCATGAGTAAGGCGTTGAATTTTATTAATCCTGATGAGATTTCAGCCACTGTTTTACTCACTGCGCTCAACCGATTCCTTCAGGAAAAGGATGGCTCCAGGATGGCTTTTCTTGATGGTGCTCCACCTGAGCGCCTTTGTCAGCCAATAGTTGAGCACATTAAATCTCTTGGTGGTGAGGTTCATCTCAACAGTCCTTTGCGAGAGATTAAGCTCAAAGAAGATGGCAGTGTAGATAGCTTTTTAATCGGTGGCGAGCAGGAGGGTGAGCCCAGGAATATTCAGGCAGATGCATATGTCAGTGCTCTTCCAGTAGACCCTCTTAAATTGCTTTTGCCTGACCCTTGGAAGCAGATGGAGATGTTCCGCAAGCTTGATGGTTTGCGTGGTGTACCAGTGATCAATATTCATCTCTGGTTCGATCGAAAGCTCACTGATATCGATCACTTGTTGTTCAGTAGGTCACCTCTTCTGAGTGTTTACGCTGATATGAGCATTACTTGTAAGGAGTATGAAGATCTAGATCGCTCAATGCTGGAATTGGTCTTCGCGCCAGCTAAAGATTGGATTAGCTGCAGCGATGAGGAGATCATCGACGCCACGTTGGCTGAGCTCAAGAAGCTTTTCCCAATGCACTTTGCCGGTGAAAATCAGGCCAAACTACGCAAGTACAAGGTAATTAAGACACCCCTCTCGGTTTACAAGACCACTCCGGGTTGTCAGAAGCTTCGTCCCAGCCAGGAGACGCCGATTGTCAATTTTTTCCTCGCTGGTGACTTCACAATGCAGCGATATTTGGCCTCAATGGAGGGTGCGGTGCTTAGCGGCAAGTTGTGTGCAAGCGCCGTCGATGGTAGTGCGGAGAAGTTGTCCACCGCTAAGACAATTAATCAGGCGCTCCCTTCCTGAATCATGACTGAGCTAGCGCCGGATTCATCGATTCTCAGTTCTCAAGCTTGCTTGAGTATTGATGAGGCCTATGAGGCTTGCCGAGAGGAGACAGCTCAGTGGGCCAAAACCTTCTATCTCGGCACCATGCTGTTGCCTTCCATTAAGCGCAGAGCAATTTGGGCTATCTATGTGTGGTGTAGGCGGACAGATGAGCTGATGGATAGCCCTGAAGCACAGACGCGTCCTGTTTCTGAGCTGGCGGATCGTCTAGATCAATGGGAAGAGCGCACTCGAGCAATGTTTGCTGGCCAGGTGCGTGATGGTCTCGATGCGGTTATGGCAGACACGCTGGAACGTTTCCCTCAACCCATACAGCCTTATTTGGACATGATTGAGGGTCAGCGAATGGATCTGAATCACCATCGATACGCCACCTTTGAGCAGCTAGAGCTCTATTGCTATCGAGTGGCTGGCACTGTGGGCTTGATGACCCAGCACGTAATGGGCCTTGATCCTGCTTACACAACAGCCCCTTGGAGTTCTTCTCCAGAGACATCAGATGCGGCAATTGCTCTTGGCATTGCTAATCAGCTCACCAATATTCTTCGTGATGTAGGTGAGGACCGCGGTCGTGGCCGTATCTATATTCCCCAGGAAGATCTTGAACGCTTTGGCTATTCAGAAGCTGATTTGATGGCTGGACGTTTGAATAGTGCTTGGAAGGCCTTGATGGCATTTCAATTGGAGCGTGCCAGGGAATGGTTTACCCGATCGGAAGCCGGGGTGCGCTGGCTTTCTAAAGACGCCCGCTGGCCAGTATGGGCATCTTTACGTCTCTATAGAGGAATACTTGATTCGATCGAACGCCTGGATTACGACGTTTTCAATAATCGAGCCTATGTGAATCGTTGGACGAAGTTGGTTGATCTCCCTCTTTCTTATCTGATTGCCCAGGCACGTTGATCATGGGCAGTTAGCAACTAATTGATCCCAAGGTTTTATACAGCTGTTTTTTGATTAGCCAGGAGATCCTTCAGTTTCGAAAGTTCTCCAGCCCAGCGTGGGTCAGGTGCTTCTTCTGGAGGAGCATCACTATGTACAACTTTGTTGGTCGATTTGCGGGCTGCCCCAGGGGCATTGCCGCCAGCATTTTGACCGTTTCGGCGTGATCCACCACCAGATCCTTCGTTTGAATTTCGGCGTTCAGAACGCTCCACTCTTAAGTTGTTCCCATTGAACTCTCGGCCGTTGAATTGTTCAATTACTTCATTGGCGACCTTCTCATCATCGACATTGGCGAAGCCGAATCCACGACAGCCACCGGTTTCTCGATCGAGAACAGCTTTGAAGCGAATCCCATCTCCAACACTTGCCAGCTGTGTTTCCAGCTCTTTGCTTTCAAAAGTTTGCGGCAGGTTGCCGATGTAAAGGCGAACGCTCATGAAAAAAGAGGGGAGTGAGAAGAGGGATTGAGAAAAGGATGTGGATCAGGTCGATCTATGTCCTTATTGCAAGTGCAGTTAATCACAGCAAGGTTTGTTTTGCTTCCACCAGTGAATTGCTTCATTCAATACTTGCTCTTGATTGTGCAACCGACCAAAAGCTCGTTCTTGGCAAAGGTGGCGGAGTAGATCACCCAGAGTTCGACCCATCGGGAGGTTAAGGCTCTTTTGCAGGAAATAGCCATCTACAGGAGGATATGGATGGAAAAGAGGATCATCTGGGTCGCGCCAGCGTTCAAGCCATTGCAACTGGCTGGCTTGAGGTAGCTGCAAAATTAGGGCTGGTAGGTCTTTCTCTAGATCTAGGTGCAATTGAAGTCGATCAATTTCGCTCAGGCTTTCAAATGAAATTCCGTCGTTGCGGTTTTGCCAATGACGCAGGAGTTGACAGCGTTGGCGTTGTTTTCGGCTGAAGCGCAATTGGATCAGACCTTCATCACTGACTAGATATGTCAGACGAGCCAGCGGAAGCGCTAGTGCCTGTTCGGCAGTGTTTAAGGCCTTGGCAGCTTTATGAGAGGGCGGTTTTCGGTTGATCCCCTCGATACTGTTTTGCCATGAATTAAGCAGGCCAGTGCTCAGCAGTAGCGGCAGCACTTCATCAGCCCAGTGCGCATTTACCAGTCGTTGTAGTTCTGCTTGGATCCTTTCTGGGGCTGCTTGAGGCAGAAGTTTGTGGTGGCAATGGATCAACGACCAGGTTTTGGCTTCTGGGGTCAGCTGTAGCTCGGCCATTAGTCGTAATCCACGCAGCAATCTCAGCGGATCGTCAAGCAAGTTCTGCTCACGAATAGCCACAAGTTTTTTTTGCTGCAGATCATTTAGCCCTCCCGTTGGATCCACTAATCGAGGGATGGCTTCGAGGGTGAGGGCGATCGCGTTGAGACGGAAATCCCTTCGCCATAGATCCTCCTCAAGGTTGGAGCCCTCTTGAGCAGCAATGTCGATGGTCCAGCCTTTTAATACCAAGCGCGCCATATCGCGCTTGGTATCCAGCACAACACAGGTGCCTCCTAATGTTCTAGCTAGGTTGCCGGTGAGTTCTATGGCCTTTCCTGGAACCATTAGATCAAGATCTGGTCGCTTCTGAAGTCGACCGATTAGGCCATCGCGAACAGCACCTCCGACAAGGACTGTTCCAGGTGGTAGTTCCTCAGCCGATAGTGGCCATCGATCAGGATGCAATTGTTCCCAAAGGGCCTGAGCCCAGGCAGTGGGCTCGCCCTCCAGAATGGGTGCAGAAGCTTTAGAGGAGGGCATGTGTATCTGTGTGGACTGCCGCTGGGTCGAGCGTTGCAAGGCCTATCACGCAGTGGAGAAGCAGCACGGGGTAGCTCATCTCAATGCAATGCCTGATCTGGAGCCCCAGAATCCACGCATCCACATCAGTGTGCTTGATCTGCCTAGCGGTGTGACGGGTGTGGAATGGGACGTGCGTGGTTGCGCTAGCTTCCTTGCGGATCAGGGCCGCTGGCAGCGATTGTCTCCTGGCCAGAAATTGCCGCGATGACCGCTCAGGTGAATTCAACTCTGGGAGGGGAACAGGCTTATCTGCTTTTGGCACTTCATAGTTCGTCTGAAACCCTTGGGGTGGCTGTTCTCGATTGCCGCGATCCCAAGACAAGTTTGCGGAGCAGTACTTTCCCGATGGGACGTGGACTTTCAAATAGCTTATTTAGCTGTGTGGAAGAGCTTTTGCCATCTGCATCTTGGCCGCATTTGGCTCGCTTGGCTGTCGCCACTGGACCTGGAGGTTTTACCGGCACCCGTTTGACCGTTGTCATGGCAAGAACTTTGGCTCAGCAGCTTGGTTGTTCCCTCGATGGTGTAAGCAGTTTTGCTTTGATGGCTCCTCGGCTGGCTACTGCGCTGAGCTATGAGCAAAAGGAGCAGCCGTTTTGGATTGTGAAACCTATGCAACGGAGGGGGACTTTGGCTGGTCGTTATCTGCTGCAAACTGCTGCTGAAGTTGGCTCTAAAGGGGTTGCTGTTGAGTTGGAATCGCCCCGTTTGCTGCCTGAGGGGTTAGAGGTTTCCCCTGCGCTGCATGCTCAAGATGATGTTGCTAAGGATGTGGAGTATTTGCTGGAGTACTGCGCCGCTGCTCATCGCTTGGGCCAGGAGGTTTCCTGGACCAAGGTGTTACCTCTCTACCCCACATCTCCGCTGGATCGGATCGGATGAGTTGGTCTCGGACTGGTGTTATTGCCGTAGGAGGCCTCTTGCTTTGGTTTATTGCTGCTGGACCACTTCGTCCTTATCGGCAGGCTCTAATGAACAGGACACCTCCTCAGTTGATTTTGGTGCTGGGTGGTGATGTTGATCGTGAGCAAATAGGGGTTCGTCTGGCTAGAGATTTGAGCTTGCCTCTGGTCGTTAGCGGTGGCAGTAATCAGGAGTATGCCCAGTGGCTTGTAAGTGAGGCGGGTATCCCTTTGAGTCAGGTTCAGCTCGATTACCGCGCTAAGGACACTCTTGGTAACTTCACATCTCTTGTCGATGATTTGCGCTTGCAGGGCATCAAGCACGTCTTACTAGTGACCAGTGAGGATCATTTGCCACGTTCAATGGCCGTGGGTCAGGTTATTGCTGGGAGCAGGGGTATTCGTCTTACTGGCATCCCTGTTTCCTGTGCCAATAATTGTAAGCAGGAGGGGTTGCGTAAGCGGATCGGCGATTGGATTAGGGCTTGTGCCTGGGTAGTTACTGGTCGGGATCTTAAGGATTGGGCGCAGCGGCACTGGCCTGAGGACCTCAGCGATGAGAGTGGGGGGGTAGACGCTCTTTTGCCGAGTTCACCAGCCCTTGATCCAGCAAGTTATTGATTCGCCTTTGTAGTTCCATTGTGGCGGCTTCCAAGTCGGGCTTGCGCCGGCTCGACGGAGCTGGGATCGGTTCTCCGATGCGCAGTTGTATTGGCACGATTCGTGGCCAGCGTTTACCCGTACCAAGGACACGGTGGGTATTGATGATTGCTACTGGAAGTAGGGGAGCATTGCTGCGAGCTGCCAGTAGGGCGGCTCCAGGCATGGGCGTATTGACCCGGCCGTTGGACTGTCGTGTGCCATCAAGGAACACTCCTATTGCCCAGCCTTCTGCTAAGCGAGCTGTGGCCATGCGGATGGCTTCTCTATCGCTGGCGCCACGTTTTACAGGATAAGCACCACAGGCGCGGATGATTGCGCCTAATAGGGGTATGCGGAAAAGTTCTGCCTTGGCCATAAAGGCCACGGGGCGGCCTAAGGCATGGCCTAGCAGTGGAGGATCGAGGTGGGAGCCGTGGTTAGCTACAACGACAACAGCGCCCTGACTAGGGACATTTTCGTTACCAGAGGTGCATCCTCTTAGTAGACCCCTAAAGAGGGGAAATACCAGTAGGTAACTTACGATTCGGTAGGTGATACTTGGCCGCGGTGTTTTTAGCACCTGCATGTTTGAGCTTGAGGTGGGGCTTATTTGGGCCAAAGTTCAATGCCCCAGGTCTGCGGCACTGGCAAGTTGGTTGGTGGCTACTCCTTCTAGAGAGCGCTTCACTAGACCACTGAGCACATTGCCCGGACCAATCTCGACCACTGTTTTAATTCCTTGGCTGGTCATGGTGTTCATGGTCTCGCGCCAGCGGACGCCTGTGGTCATCTGCTGTTTGAGCCGTTGCTTGAGTAGGTTTGCATCGCAGCTTGGAGTTGGATCGACATTGCTGAGAACGGGAACACTGGCGTCTTTGAAGGTCACTTGATCCAGCTCAGTGGCAAATGCTGTGGCGGCTTCGCTCATGAACGGCGAATGGAAAGCTCCGGAGACCGGTAGCGGAATCGCTCGCTTGCAAGTTAGTTGGCTGCTGACCTGAGCAACAGCCTCAGGAGTGCCTGATAAAACGACCTGGGCAGCACTGTTGTCATTGGCGATTACCACCCCCTCTGTGGCTGCTACAAGGTCATCTAGTTCGCTGCGATCGAAACCCAATACGGCTGTCATGGCGCCACCACCGGCAGCGGCCATTAGTTCAGAGCGGCGGAGAAGAAGTTTCAGCGCGGTGCTCGCATCAAAAACGTCAGCTGCGTAGAGGGCTACAAGTTCACCCAGGCTGTGACCTGCAATCAAAGAAGCTTGCCTTCCTTGTTTTCGTAGTTCATCTACTAGTAATGACTCCACAACAAATAGTGCGGGTTGTGTATTTCTGGTGTCATTTAGGTCGTCTGGCTCAGTGCCGGCCTGACAGCTGCCACGACAGATGGCTAATAAGTCACGCTGCATGAGTTGAGAGGCAAGGGCAAAGCGCTCTTCTGCACCGGGCAGGCTGAGAATTGGTTCGGCCATGCCCAGTTTTTGTGAGCCCTGACCAGGGAACACCCAGGCGATCGACATCTGAATGCTGCAGCGAATTAGCCGGAGCCTACGCGGGCCCTTGCCAGCGGATTAATGCTGCTCCCCAACTCAGGCCAGCACCAAAACCGCTGCTTGCGATCAGTTGGCCGGGTTTAATCCTTTCGTCTTGCACAGCTTCATCAAGCATTAGCGGGATAGTGGCCGCCGATGTATTGCCGTATTCAGCCAGGTTGCTGAGCACTTTGGCTTGTGGAATAGCGAATCGATCGGCCACAGCATCGAGGATGCGTTGGTTTGCTTGATGAAGTAGTAGCCAGTCCAGTGATTCTGGTTTCGTATTGGTTGCTTTAAGCAGGCTTTGAAGGATTGTGGGTACTTCTCGGACAGCGAATTTGTACACCTCTTGTCCATTCATCTGGATCGGCTTAAAGCCTCCTTGTTGATGGCTGTTGCCTGCTACTAATGACAAATAATTCTGAACTTGTGGCAGGTTTAGGCAGTCACCCCGGCTGCCGTCTGATTTGAGCTGGAAGCCTAGAAGTCCGTTCTGATCTGGGCTTGTGGCTTCCAGAGCAACAGCTCCTGCTCCATCGCCAAATAGCACACAACTGCGACGATCATCCCAATCGACCCAGCGACTTAGTTGGTCCGCACCGATCACGAGTGCTCGACGCATCGCACCGGTACGTAGAAACTGGGCGGCAGTGACCAGGGCGAATAGAAAACCACTGCAAGCGGCTGTGAGATCAAAAGCCACCGCTTTCTGCGCTCCTAAAATTGCTTGTAGTTGAGGTGCCGAACCGAACAGATCATCAGGAGTAGATGTTGCTAGCAGGATCAGGTCAATACTTTCTGATTCCCAGCCAGCCATTCTCAGGGCATTTGCTGCAGCTTTATGACTTAGGCCCGTGAGAGTTTCATCTGGTCCAATGACGTGGCGCGCACTGATGCCTGTTCGGCTGCGGATCCATGAATCGTTTGTATCAACCCTTTGGCCGAGTTGATCGTTGCTAATTCGTTGGGCTGGTGTGGCGCTGCCGCAGCCCACCAGAGCTACTCCACCAAGAGTTATGGACGTTTCAGCCAAGGGACAAGTGGTCCTAGGTGGCGTAAGTCAATCACAGCGTTTCTCTGGAGAGCGCCTTTAGGCACTTACAGCAGCGGGCTTTTGTAGTTCGGCCAGATCGCTCATGACGTTATGACTGGCTGCAGAGTGGGCCAATCGCAAGGCGCTAACTACTGATAGTGCCTTGCTGCTGCCATGGCCGATCACACAGATGCCGTTTACGCCTAGCAATAGTGCTCCGCCGTGTTCTGCGTGGTCGAGGCGTTTCTTGATCCGCTTTAGGTTGCTGCGTAGGAAGGCAGAGCCAACTTTGCCGCGTCTGCCACGGGGTAGTTCAGCACGTAAAACATCAAGCAGCACACTGCCAACAGATTCGAGGAATTTGAGGAGCACATTGCCGGTGAAGCCATCGCATACGACCACATCGAAAGCACCTGAAAGAACGTCTCTACCCTCGCAGTTGCCCGCGAAATCAAGGCGATTCTCTTGACTTAATAACTCATGAGTACGGAGGGCTAGATCGTTGCCTTTGCACTCTTCTTCTCCAATATTCAGCAGCCCGATTCGTGGTTGAGTTACTTGGAGAGCATCGCGGGAATAAATATTGCCAAGTAAGGCGAATTGGTGCAGGTAGATGGGCTTGCAATCCATATTGGCGCCCACATCAAGCACTAGTACAGGTTTTCCAGGATCCTTAGTTGGGAAGAGGGCTCCTATAGCTGGACGATCGATTCCGGCAAGGCGTCCGAGCCGGAAGATGGCCGAGGCCATCATGGCTCCGGAATTCCCGGCCGAATACATCGCTAGAGCTTCGCCCTTTTTCACTAGGTCCATGGCCAGATTGATGCTCGCGTCTCGCTTGCGGCGAACCACAGTGGCCTCTTCATTCATGCCAACTGAGGGACCGCTTGCGACAAGCTCCAGGAGGCCGCAGGCCGTGGCCTGGTTGAAGAGCTCAGACAGGCCAATGTCTTCAGCAGCAGCTAGTACTTTCTTGGTTTCCCCGACGAATTTGATGCGTATGGGAAGTCTTTCAATGGCTTTTAAGCAGCCATCAAGAATGGCGCCAGGAGCTTGGTCACCGCCCATGCCATCAACGGCCACCCAAAGGCGATCGCTGTCATTGATTGCCTCTGCTGTTGTGTTGTTTTCGTTGCCTTGTAGTTGCCTTAGGGGATCAAAGACCAGTGGCTGAAGAACGCTGCCGGCCATCGACCCGGCATTTGACATCACAGATCCAGCACTGGAAACAACGTTGCCGGCTACGTTCCCTGCCACGTTCCCAGCGGCGGAAGCTGAGTTGGTTGCACTCCCTACGAGGCTAGTTACTGCTGAATTGCGGCGATACCAAATCACCAGACGCCGAATGGCTCTGGGGCGGTTGGTCTTGCTCCGGGGCCCTGAGGCCGCGGAGGGATCAGAGTCCTTCGGAGGCAATGGAGTCGATGATGCGCTGGAACAAGTAGCCCGTGCCACGAGCTGTAAGGATCAGCTCTGGGTTGGCCGGATCGTCTTCAAGTTTGGATCGAAGACGTGAAATATGAACATCTACTACTCGAGTATCTACATGACGCTCAGGTGTATAGCCCCAGACTTCTTTGAGGATTTCACCGCGGCTGAATGGTTCTCCTGAACGACTTACCAGTAGCTCAAGCAGGCTGAACTCCATACCTGTTAGTCGAATCCGCTCAGCCCCATGGAAAACCTGACGTTTATTGGTATCGATTCTTAGCTCGGCAACTTGAATTACCCCTGAGTTGGGGATACCTGCAACGTGCTCTTTCTCAACCCGTCGAAGCACGCAGCGGATGCGTGCTTCGAGCTCCTTGGGGCTGAACGGTTTGACGACGTAGTCGTCTGCACCTAGCTCAAGACCAGTAATCCTGTCAGCGACATCGCCTAGAGCTGTAAGCATCACGATCGGTACATCCGATTCCTTGCGCAGCTCTTGACAAACGCCATAGCCATCAAGCTTTGGCATCATCACATCGAGCACAACAAGATCAGGCTCGCAGTTACGGAAGCTATCGAGGGCTTCGTTACCGTCACATGCTGTCACCACTTGATAGCCGATCATCGAGAGTCGGGTTTCAAGGATCCTGCGAATGCTTGCCTCATCGTCGACCACGAGGATCGTTTCTTTTGATGGGCTGGTTGCCGTCATGTTGGCTTTGGCGGCTGCAATGAATGAATCTTAGATAAGAGCCATTAAGGTTCGCAAACCTTTTTGTTCATCTAAAGCCAATTTTCTTTACGGATCTTCGTAGTGCGTAATGCTTCTGTCTATGTCTGCCAGAGCTGTGGTGCTCAGACCAGGCAGTTTTTTGGCCGTTGCGCCAGTTGCGGTAACTGGAATTCACTGATTGAACAGGTCACTCGTTCA
>Ga0208766_1000706_pt1 | contig 18320 bp, 19 predicted proteins | sample ETN01SmetaG_3_FD_185792 | JGI IMG/M metagenome (GOLD analysis project Ga0208766, IMG submission 185792) | Marine microbial and viral communities from oxygen minimum zone, Eastern Pacific Ocean - ETNP2014F12-01SV263 (SPAdes) (version 2) | ecosystem: Environmental > Aquatic > Marine > Oceanic ... | reverse complement strand
AGAAGAAATTAGACAAATAGATTTCAGCGCTGGCCTGGGTGATTCCAAAGGTTGCGGGCGTGCAGGGGCAAGAGGAATTAAGCCTTTAGTTAATAGCTAAAATTCACCAAGCAAATACATAGAGGAGCAAAGAGCCCTGTCATAACATTCAGGCCTGGCAATCACAATTGAAAAGCTTAAGGCGCATTTAGCATTCTAGTAGTCAAAAACTTTTTGACAATTATCTTCACCGGCTCCAAGCGCTCTCTTGATCTTTGTTACCCAAATTCATCTTATATCAGCAGCATTCCTTATACGCTCTTTAAAGGAATTGATCATCTCAGCCTGCAATAAAGTTAACTAGAGCCAGATGCAAGCTTGCCGATGAAGATCCTGCTCATAGTTCTTGCAGTCGTAGTGCTAACCGCCTACTGGCTCGCCTCTATCTACAACCGCTTCGTTGCTCTACGCGAACGCTGCAACAACGCCTTCGCCCAGATTGAGGTACAACTCAAGCGCAGATATGACCTGATCCCCAACCTCGTTGAAGCCGCAAAAGGCTATATGGCGCATGAGCGCGAGACGCTCGAATCAGTGATCAATGCACGTAATCAAGCAGCATCGGCTGCCGGACTCGCCGCTGCCAACCCAGGTGACGCGACGGCTATCACTGCTCTTAGCGGTGCCGAATCCGCACTCACAAGTTCCCTTGGACGACTCTTTGCATTAGCCGAGGCCTACCCCGACCTCAAAGCGAATACGAACATGTTGGCGCTTCAAGAAGAACTTACGAGCACCGAAAACAAGGTGAGCTTCTCCAGGCAAGCGTTCAACGATGCTGTGATGGCTTACAACACCTATCGAGCCAGCTTCCCGCCAGTTCTTTTAGCTAATACATTCAACTTCAAGCGAGCAACGCAGCTCGAATTTGCAGACCGAGAAATCATCCAAGCTGCACCGCAAGTGAAGTTCTAAGACCCCAGATCAAGGCCAGCAAGCATTGCCGCGAGGTAGTTAAAGCATGGATTTCTTTGAAAAGCAGGAGCTTGCCCAACGCCAGACGAGCTGGCTGATTGGACTCTTTGGGCTGGCATTAGTTGGTCTTGTCTTCGCCATCTATATGGTCGTAGTCATTGCCTTGATGCAGGGGGATTACAACGAGACGACAATCTGGGAGCCTGGTGTGTTCGCGGGCGTCAGCGTAGCTGTCGTCATTGTTGTCGGTGCCGGTAGTCTCTACAAAGCAGCACAGCTAGCTGGAGGAGGGGAGTCACTCGCTATCGCGCTAGGCGGCCGCCGGCTGCAACCTGATTCAAGCGACCCACTCGAGCAAAAAGTGCTCAATGTAGTTGAAGAAATGGCCCTTGCTTCTGGCTTACCGGTACCACCTGTATTCCTGATGGATAACGAAGACGGTATCAACGCCTTCGCTGCTGGCTTAAAACCTGATGATGCAGTAATCGGGATCACGCGGGTCGGCGCTGAACAGCTCAGCCGCGATGAACTGCAGGGAATCGTTGCCCATGAGTTCAGCCATATTTTCAACGGCGACATGCGGCTCAATATGCGGCTGATCGCCCTCATCCACGGCATCCTTGTGCTGAGCATGATCGGATACCGCGTCATCAGGGCTACCTTCTCCAGTGGCAGTAGCAATTCCAATTCAAGTAAAAATTCTGGTAGTGCATACATCTTTGTGCTGACGCTGGGCATCAGCCTGATAGCGATTGGATACATCGGCACACTGATCGGCAACATCATCAAAGCGGCCGTCAGCCGGCAACGTGAATTTCTAGCTGATGCTTCGGCTGTGCAGTTCACACGCAATCCAGATGGGATTGCCGGAGCACTCAAACGCATACGCAACTTGAACGGATCCGGCTCCCAACTAAAGGCCGGAAGGGCCGTCGAGGCCTCGCATATGTTTTTTGCCCGAGGTGTAAAAACACTCTTTGCCACCCATCCACCCCTAAACGAGCGGATCTCGCGGATCGACCACTTCTGGCAGATGGAAGCGCCTGGCGATAACCCACCAGATAACACTTCATCAGCCGCACAACCAAACGGCATCGCGGCCTTTGCGAAACCACCACGAAAGCCCCCACTGCCGCCGCCACTGGCGAATTCCTCAACCAGCCCTCTAAGCGCTGCAGAGGCAATAGCGGGTATTGGTGAACCAACAGCCAAGCAGCTCAAGCAAGCACGCAGGTTCCTCAACGAACTACCTGCCGCGCTATACGAAGCAGCCCACGAGCCCTACGGCGCTCGTGCAATCGTCTATGCCTTGCTTATTGATCAAGACCCCAAAATCTGCCGAAAGCAGTTCAATGTTCTAGCAATCCAGGCCGATCAAGCCGTGCATCGTGAGACCATTCGCCTCCATCGCAGGATTGCTGCTATACCGCAAACTCTGCGACTGCCTCTACTTAATCTCTCGATCAGACCACTGCGGGGGCTCTCACCAGCCCAATACCAACAGTTTCGAAAAAATGTAGAAGCCCTTGTGGCCGCAGATGATCACATCAACCTTTTCGAGTGGTCGCTGCAGAAGATCGTTTTTCATAGTCTCGATTCAACATTTCGCTATCGAAGCACCAGGGCAGGATCTCATCGCCCAAAACCTAATGACGCCAAGATCGTGCTCTCCGCAGTAGCCCATACCAGCAGCTGGGATCCGCGAGTAATCGCCAATGCCTATGCCCGAGGAGCAACTGCAATGGGCCTTGAGGAACTGACGATGACGTTTTGGCAGCGCGATAACTTCTCTCAATTGAACAAAGCAATCGATGCGCTCGATCAACTCAGACCTAAGACGAAGGCCAAACTCATCTATGGCCTCGCCGAAGCGGTGGCCTATGACGGCCTAATCGAACCTGCTGAGCTTGAGCTGCTCCGTGCAATCAGCGCTGCCATCCACTGTCCGATGCCAATGTTTGCATGATATCTGCTAGCAACTACTACCAAATTGACTTCCCACAGCAAGGATGGCAACGGCAAGAGAAAGCAGTGTTACCGAGCCCTCTGCTTGTGATGTTGAAAATCCCTTGCTGCCGAAGGCAGTGGGCAAGCCGACAGTGAAAAGGGCAAGGAATCAAATGGGATTGCAGCCGTAAACAGATCGCCTGCGCGTATATAAAAGATTTGTCATCTATGAGACTTAGAAGCCTGAACACGGCATGTCAAATTCCCAGGCGAAGGCCGGTGGATTCAATAATGGGGACTTAGCCTTCACAGCAAATCGAATGATGGCAAACGTCTAGGCAAAAGAATCCAAACAAAATTGAATAATAGCTATTCTCTAGACAATTCCAGACACCAAGCCATCAGCTTAATTAGCAGAGAACCCTCTATCCCTAGGAAGAAATTTATGCAGCTCATTGCCAGTTACCACAACAAGGGATTTGAAGCCGTTGCAGATGGAGTCATCAAGTTTTTTGATCAACGCCCCGACTTGCACAAATCTGGCATTGCATTTGGCAGTGATTCATCCACAGGCAATGTAGAACCGGCAAAAGTGTCAACCGATATCAGCTTATTAGCTATTGATCGGTCAGATCCAGAGGCTTTTGCGCTCTCTGAGGTAATAGTTCGTGGTGTCAATGCAGCACTAGATCACTATCTTGGCGAGCATCGGTTATTTAAGGAATGCTGCCCTGAACAGTCTCTATTCGTGAATCCAATTTTCAACCTTCAACGTTATGCTCCAGGAGAAGGATTTAAGAGCTGGCATTGTGACTGGACTACTGGCGATGATGCGACAGAACCTGTCAAGCGTGTTCTTGCATGGGTTCTTTATTGCAATGACGTGAACTCAGCAGGTACTGAGTTCCATTGGCAAAAGCATCATGTTGAAGCAGAAAGAGGTAAATTAGTTATATTCCCAGCCGGGCTTTCACATATTCACCGTGGTCGCGTTAGCAATGTTCAAACCAAAACGATAGCAACAGGCTGGATCAATGCAGGAACTCGTGAATCCTACATATCACGTTTAGGAAGCAGCTAAAGGATTGCTACTATATAGATAACAAGAATAAAGTACAATAGGTTGCTATTCTCAATACTTCAATGATCTGGAATTGCAATTGGTTAAATAGTCTTTTTGTCGATTCAAACTGCAATCAACACAGTTCAGATCAACGATCAACAGTTGCTATCAAGCTTAGATGAAGCAGCCTTTGATCGCCCAAGGAGACAAGAGTGCCTGAGGAGACAGGAGGTCAAGTCCCACCCCACTTCAAACAAAGAAACACCAGAAAATATGGGATTATTTTTGAGGCTGGAGTCTGCAATGAATAGCCTATAAGGCACTAATGCTTGCCATAACTAGCTAAGCAGGCAAGATCACATTCATTCATCTAAATACATTACCTATAAAACAATCATATCTAAAGAAGCACAATCTCATATCAGCAAGCCCAGCAATGAGCTCTTGGGAGCATCGATCCTTGTAAGCACTTGTAGATGGCAACACGCAGAAGTACTTAGAGCAAGCCAGACTGAACATCGTTTCACGCAGCAAATGGCGGTTCAACTGCTTCAAGAAGAGCAACGGCAAAAGCTTGACCAGAGCGATGACATTCTCTTTTATGCCGAACCTCGCTTCGTGCATCACCTAGATGACGCTTTTAGAGCGCGCTTAACACGACTTTACCGAGAGCGAATACCCCCTGCTTCCACAATCCTCGATTTAATGTCTAGTTGGGTATCACACCTGCCCGATGAGGTGATCTACGACAGGGTTATCGGGCATGGCCTCAATGAAAAAGAGCTAACGGCAAATACAAGACTTGATAGCCACTGGGTGCAGAACCTCAACCTCGACCAGAGCATTCCAATCAAAGACGAAAGTGTCGATGCGACCTTGATTGTTGCTGGCTGGCAGTACCTCCAGTACCCAGAGAAGGTGGCAGAAGAACTGCTGAGGGTGACGCGTGTGAATGGGCAAGTCATCGTGGCCTTCTCAAACCGTATGTTTTTCACCAAGGCACCTAAAATCTGGACTAACTACGGCGACCGTGAGCACTTGAACTATGTGTCGAGTGTTCTAATCGCACAAGGCTGGGAGAATCCAAGTTTGATAGCCGAGCAAACAAAGGCTGCAGGGGTAATGGGGCTTATCGGTGTAAAAGGCGACCCATTTTGTGCAGTATGTGCTACAAAAAGTAGTGATGGGAATAGTGACAACTTAGGCAGGTAATGCACACTATAAAAAAAGAGCCTTTATTGCCAAAATCTAAAGAGAATGATATACTTAAGCTTGATTAAGCTGGACACTGTTGAGATAAATGGCTGCAAGAGCTAGCTGGATACACATGGTGTGAAAACCAACAAATCAATCCAATTTGTTATCAACGATCCCACGCAGATGATAGACTTTGAAAGATCATTATAGGGGAGATTTCAAAGCGTTGCCCAATATCGATCACCTTCATGGCGTGGCACTTTCGGGACTAAATGGCAAGGCGCTAGAAGTCACGTCAAATGATCTGCCAGGCCAAGCAGAAATCAAAGACGCACTAGCAAAAACAGGTCTCTCATGTAACACACTTAAGTCTCTTGGCTACCTATGCCAATCGATTGCAATTCAGGCAATAGTGATCTGTCTAGGCATGGCCATTCCACTCACTACAGGAATGCTTCCTGTCTGGATTGTCTACGCTTTGCTATCAGGAACTACAGCGATGGGGCTATGGGTCATTGCACATGAATGTGGTCATGGAGCATTTTCTAAGAATCGAAGATTAGAGACAGCAATCGGTTATATATTGCATTCACTACTCTTAGTTCCCTACTTTTCATGGCAACGTTCCCATGCTATTCATCATAGATTTACAAATCACATCTCCAATGGTGAGACACATGTCCCTTTGGTAATCAATGGTGATAGAGCTAATGAACAACCAGGTGGCGAAAGGGATCTTGAAACTGCAAGGAAATTAGGCAGAGCACCCTACGGTGTATTTCAGCTTTTCATGCATCTACTGATTGGCTGGCCAGCTTACTTACTGGCTGGCAAGACCGGCGGGCCAAAGTATGGGACGTCAAACCACTTCTGGCCAATAACACCTTTCTCAAAAAAGCTATGGCCAAAAGCATGGGCAAAAAAGGTATGGCTTTCAGATTGCGGCATCTGCCTAACGCTGATAGCGTTAGTTATCTTGGCAATAAATTATGGCCTAGCAATGGTAGCTGCTTTTTACATTGGGCCTCTATTAGTAGTCAATGCATGGCTGGTTATATATACATGGTTACATCACACTGACACAGATGTGCCTCACTTCTCTGATTCAGAATTCACTCATACTAGAGGTGCATTCCTTTCAATTGATCGTCCTTATGGGAAACTAATTAATTTCCTACATCACAGCATTGGCTCTACACATGTAGCACACCATTTGGCTCCATTGATCCCGCATTATCATGCAGGCAAGGCAACCATTAGCATAAAGAAATCATTCCCCAAGGTCTATCTTTATAATCCTACTCCTATTCACAAAGCCCTCTGGCATATAGCCACAAACTGCATTGCGGTTAGAAAAGAAGAGGGTAGTGGACGCTATCTATGGAAACAGCCTTGGTCCACATAAATAACTGCTTAACTTTGCAACTCACCACTTGCAACACCAAGTCGATTATAAACTGTTTTTTATTCCTAAAACATTAGACTCACTTGCAATCGATCAGCAAAAGAGCACTGCTCAAATACAACAATATATCGAATTTTCGGCTAGCTACTTAATTAACAGACATCTCAAATGAGCTCAATGAGTTTTAACCATTAAAGCCATATTCGTAAATTCAAATCACTAAAGCAAGCATTTAAAAGACTCAGTATTGCCTATTAGTGCTTAATCTTGTAGCAAGCATGAAATGTGGAGTGATTAAAACTTAATGATCCAGCCAAACATCCTCTCCAGGAGTATCTAATCAAGATCGAATGCGCATCAATCTAGTACTAAATAGAGCACTAAATCTGGTTCGAGAGCTCACTGATCAAGGTCTATTAACATCATCTGTATTAACTAAGTAAAAGGGAACAGTTAACACTTCCTAGGTAAGTACAACGCTTACGTGCTGCGAGACCAGCCTTGCAATATTAAATCTTGAACACAACGCCACTAAAAGCGGTGGCTGCAGCAGTTCTGATCATTACTGTTTGATGGTTATTGGTGAGGCTTTTTGAAGTAGTCGAACAAGACACAATCGCTCTAAAGCAAAAAATAGCCTCACTTAGCCTCTGCTAACGACAGGCCTACTGCAGTTCAGCTAGAAATTGAAATGGACCTATTTTGAGAGGGCAACAGCTTCCTAACCAATCCCTGGAATGTGAAAAGGCAGATTGTTATCCAATGCCACTAGCCAGCGTTGAACAGCTGGCACACGCAACAACGCTAAGGGCAGAGCAATATTGAGAGCAATCCAGACAAAACCAATAATTGCTCCTATCCGCCCACTCTTCTTTAGCAAACCCCTTAGACCCTTTGGCTGTTCAGTTTCTTCCATCAAAGCACCACTTGAAGTCACACTCAATTATGCCCCCTTACAAATAAAATCAAGCCCAAAGCGATCGCAAAGGGGAATCTGGCAACGCCAAAAAATACTCCCGCCGTAATTGAAGGCATCGGCGATAGCGATTCAAATCCTGATCATAAGCAATCTTGCTGATTCAAAGGAGTTAGAATAGGTCCATCTAGAAGCAAAGCAGCTCTAATTTCGACGCTGATCTGAGCTTTCAGCAACAGTCAAATCATTTACATCAATTGGAGCTAAGTATTTAACCGTTAGAGCCCTTTACTTATTCTGTAAGCTACTCTATAAACTTCATAAAAGCTGCACAATGGCATTCGCTAGAACTATCATCCTTACTGATGAAAAAGGAAGCACACTCAAGGCACTAAGATAACAAATGATTTTAACCCTAATAACTTAAACGAGAACAGTCAAGGCCAATCTCTCACAGGCGATGATCCTAGAGAAGCTGAATTGTAAATCTTGTTCTGCACTGCACAACTGATCACTTAACCAGCCTCTAATCTCCTCCAGCAAGGCTGGTTCTAGTCAATGCAAGTATAAGACCACCTACTAATCCAAGATTCATCAATACTGCTCTCGATTGGAAGGGGTATAGATGAAATATTATTGTTGTAGGAACAAGGAAAGTAAGCAGCAATAATGCTCCGAGCTTTTGTTTTGGAGAGAATATAAGCAAGGCTGAGCCAATGACTAGGCAGGCAATTGCAGCCACTAACAAGAACAAAGCAATTGGTTCTGGTATCCCTCGGCCTGAAATTGATTGTACTACTGATGAGAAATTTATAATCTTTGGCGGCACAGAAACAATAAAAACAGCAGATAAGCAAATCCTAGCGATGAAATCAATCAACTTGCGAACACTTTGTTGAGGCATTTCCTTGGTTAGTAACTCTGCCAATTGTCAACCATTAAATCGATCCTACAAAAAAGCCTGGAGAACTTAGCAACGTCATCACCGCTAACGGCCTAATGCTTGCCAACTATTTAATGGCAATGGGCACAAGCCTTTTGAAGAGATTGTGCTTTCAGCGATCAGCTGCTCTGGATAATTATCAGAGCTGAGCCACTCTAAGACTGGAAGCAAGAATTCACATCTGCATCTATTGCAGTCAATCAGGCTAATTCAGCAGGGGTTTCATTAAAGGGTATGTATAGAACATCTTTTTCCATATCTGTTTGCTTTAATGAATTGTCCTCACTTGGTCTTATGACAACTGTTCGTGATCGAATCAATGCTCACCTCCCGATTGTTCTAGAGGTGCTCCGCACAGGCTCTTTGGTGGTAATCGCTCTAGCGACGATCTGCGCTAGCCAGTCACTCAAGCAAATGGCAGGTAGCGTAGAGGTGCCTTCTGAGGCAAGCCAAGTGCATAAGGGCCACCACTAAATCAGAAGCAACCTAGCCATTGGTCTGAGCTATTTGCCAGAGCAAAAAGCTGCTATTGCTATTTATTAACAATACACTTTTCAGCGAATCGGTAGATTTATCTCAGGGAGAGGGGAGTGGGGAGTCAGGTTGGATACTCATCATTCTCTTCTGCTTTAAGGCCGTTGAATTTAGCAAGTGTGTGCATCTCAATAGCTAATAGAAAAGAACGAAGCCTCCGATATGAGTTATCAATCAAACGTTTATTAATAATATTACCTGGATACGAGATTCTTCTGTAGGGAGCCACTCCAAATTCCCACGCCTTATTGTCAGAATAGCGCTCTGGCCAAGGCTGATCAGCAGAGTCTGACAAAGCTTGATTGGTTTTGTTGATGCTCTTTTCTAATATGGACTTATCAAAAAGGTTCTGTGTGCGCACAAGGGCACAGCCAGTAGACCTATCGATAGCGGCCATTCGCAAATCATATAGGCTCTGAGAATGGATAACTGAAAGCATCAGTATCAAGTCCTCAGTCGTAAGGAAAGTGGAGATGATGGATTGATCTAGAATTATTTCAAACAATTCACTATGAGTTGTTAGATCATCTAGCTGAGCGCAATGAATATCATCCATACCAGGTGATGTCATGAAAACCACTGAGTCAAGATCTAGCCAAAAATCAAGGTTATTCTTTTCAATATCTGGCTTACCAGTATGTTGATTGGAGATGCAAGCTAGGCATCTCATGACTGCATCAATAAGTTCATCTAGGCTTTGATCAGCCATTTCATCACTCGTTAAGCCATTAGCACTATTATTAACCAATACTGTGTCCAACCATGCGCACTATCGAACAACACTTTATCTAACACTTCACCAGATGCCTTTAACTTCTACCCAATATTTACAAGCTCACAATTGATCTATTATCGTGACTTTGCAGAGTTGACACATATTATTTTGGCCGCAAGCAAAAATCACAGGGAAAGCATTACTTTTTACAGCTTAAGATCAAGCATGGCACATTTAACGATACAGGCCTGTAAGCAAAACTTGATTTTGGCTGTGCGCAGTCAATTAATGGCTGAACTCAATTTGCAAGCCCCTAATATTCTGGTATTCAGCAGTCGCAAAGCAAGAAAGCTGCCCATATACACTGCCAGGAAAGATATGATGTTCGAACTTCTTGATTAGCAATTGTCAAATCAGCTTGATTTCAAGACACCTATCTAATACTAGTTGCGACTACAACTGCTGCAGATTCTTCAACTTGCCGAGCACCTCCTGGCTGTGGCGAATGGGGCTTACATCCACCCAACGAGCACGAAGGATGCCATCAGGATCAATGAGAAAAGAGTGGCGTTCGCTGAACGGTGAAAGCCATGATCCATATCGCTTGCTTACGACTCCACCTGGATCAGAGAGCAAAGGATAAGCCAACCCTTCGCTGCTACAAAAACTTACGTGCTCCTCCGCCCCATCGGCACTGACACCCACAACCGCAGCGCCTGCTGCTTTGAAGGCAGCAAGATCTCGCTGGAACCCGCGAGCCTCGAGAGTACAGCCGCTAGTGAAGTCGCGAGGATAAAAGTAGAGCACAAGCCAACTACCGCGAAACGCATCGCGTTGCAATCTTTGCCCAAGGGCACCCTCTTTAGCGGCGGCTTCTAGGTCAAAATCTGGGGCTTGCTCATCGAGATTCGGAAGAGTTCCGGCTAAAGCCATTGCCAAGCCAGGGCTGCCTATTAAATGGGCGACACCTAACACCACTGTGCCTTTAAGGAGTCGCAAAAAATCAGATCGCCGCATCGGCATCAGGCCCACTGCGAGAGACGTTAGTCAGAACAGCCCCACTCCGAAGCAAGCAAAGCAGAGAGCATTGGCGATAGCGAGCAGGTGGAGTTCAGAGGCCCAATTAGTGCTCTCCCAATCCCCTGAGTTCTTGCAACAGGGCACGGTTGAGGCTGTCATCACAGCGAGTGATCATCTGCGGGTAAATAGTTCCTTGCTTGTATGGCGCATATGCCTTGGCACAAACCTCTTTAGTTGTTTGCTGCCATCGGTTGAAAATATCTACTGGGAGTTGAGATCTCAAGTTATTACTGGACTCATCAAGATCAAGAGAAGCGCAGTAGCGCATTTCAATGGTGTTATGACCAGGGCATTGAATCTCTTGCGCCAGCACTTCGGCTGACGACAGGAAACATACAAGTGGCAAAAGAGCAAAAAGACATTTCATAAAGCATTGCTCACTGTTGGCGAGTGCTTTCATAACCGCAAAAACAATACTCGCCATCTAAAACCTGCAGCGAAAAGCTCAAGCGCCTCAACTAATATCTACCTATCTGAATTAGAAATATCCTCTGCTTTGATGCCAAAGCTACTTCTGTTGCTACAGCAATAAATACATAACCATCAGCAGCTGATTTAAAAATTAGTGCAGCAACTGATCTCACTTTAATCAACATGGTGTTTAATGTGCAGCATCAAGTGCTGCCCAAATGAATCTCTACCTTGTTGTGCTGGGCGGAAGGATGCCTAGAGGAAACGTGGAAATGCATGATGTTCGCTGGGTAGTAGGTGAAACGATAGAATCAACTATTCCGCAGCTGAAAGACGAGTGGATCGGCAGCGCAAGAGGGTTACACGTAGATAGCTATAAGTTGATTAAATTTGTAGGTGGTCACCGCATCACACTGGTGAAAAGTAATGAAGTTAATGAAAACGAGATCAATAAGCTCTGGTTCATCAATCTTGGAGGATATAAGGCAGGTGAGATGCTTGAGCAGCATCACTTAGAGCTTGTAGTCGCACCATCCGCCAACGTTGCTAAGCGAAAAGCACGCTGCCAATGGCGCGAACCATTGGACCAGATTCACAAGGATGATCACGCTGCAATAATCCATCTACACGAATATTCAGTGCTCTTAGAAGCCGATCCTCAGGGCCGAGATGATGGGATGCAACCCGATTGGAGTGGATACTGGATCATCAATTAATCAGTCACATTTCCAGATAGGCCTTCAGTCAGATTGTTCACGGTAGTCGCAAAAGAATCTTCGCTATAATTGTTGAAACAATCCAGGAGATGATTTCAACTTTCTCGCTATTGATTAAATTCAAAACAGGAAGAGGAAATTAGTAACAGGGAAAATCTGCTTTAAATTCTAGTCAATGAGTATCAAGCCAATCTGGTCTAAAGACAAACACACATTTCTATGTCATGAAGATCTACTCTGCTACTAGAGAAGCCAAGACTCTCTATGACACTATAACTAATCATTTCCACCAATAGACATTGACGCGGTGTATTCACCTGGCATTGGCCAGAAGTGCAGTGAATTGCTCGTGATGGACATACCTACCGTTATCGGAACAGGAGTATTGCGAACTAAGTAAGTTTTAGTGCTAACTGCAGACATGCATAGCAACCTATAAGCAGAGATCCTTTTAAGCGATGCAACATCCCATCTGGATCGTCTTAGCATGGTCAGTTGTAGTCTTCGCAGCTTGGCTTAAATTGAAGCGACTTTCAGGCATGCTATTGAAGCAGAGACCCAAAAGCCCAACATCAATAGACGCCGTTAGAGCATCTCTAGAACGCATATGGAAGAAGGAAGCAGTCCTTTAAGCTCTTCTTTTCATTGAGCAAGTATAAAAGCAAAACTAAGTACAGTTTTTAATCCAAAATAGTAAATTTAATGCTGTGCCTGCAACACAAAAGCGTACAAGCGCCTGAAGAACAACTATCAATTGGAAGCAGTTTATATCAAGTTATGCTTCATTGGCGCAAAAAAGCATTGGCCCCAAGCGCAGACACTCAAGATACGCAGCAGAAGGGCTGAGCATCTAGATATTTAAAAACAACTCAAGCATGTATCTTCTCTTATTTTTTCCTAATACAGATTGTTATTCAGGCTTATCTCCAAGTCTCATCTCTCGAGTAAACCACTATTTGCAATTACAAAGTAAAATGGCAAAATATCGTATGATCAACAAGTCTGCCATGTTGCCCTAAAGACATAAGATTAGGGTAGGATACTTGACATGGTGGGAATAAAAATAAAAGCATTACGGCCAATGCAAGTTCTGCATAGAGCATCTCATTCCCACCTCAAACTTAAAGTGCATTGGCATAAGATCAAACCATGAATGAACCAACGCCAACACCTATTACAGCAGGAGAGCTGCATCGCTGGCTGAAGGACTCGACCTCACCACCAATCTGCATTGATGTAAGGGAAGACCAGGAAATTGAGCTAGCCCCCTTTCCAGCACCAGTAATTCACCTACCGCTTAGTCGGGCCTCTTCTTGGATGGACTCCCTGCCAGATAAATTACCAAGCAACTGCCCAGTTGTAGTTATTTGCCACGCGGGCATTCGCAGCCAGGATTTCGGCAACTGGCTTCTGCAGCAGAACCTGGGGTATCAGGTTTTCAATTTAGAAGGAGGCATTGAAGCCTGGAGCTGCAATGTCGACCCCAGCGTCCCACGTTATTAACGACAACTTAAAATACATGCTTAGGTCAGCTCAATATTGATCAATAAAACTATTTAGGGAAAAGCTTGCACGCAAGTGCATTTGGCTGCCTTTGAGAATCCTTACTTCTAATATTTGACAATAAAATTGAGCTGCTAATTAGCCGAAGCAGACTGGAACAAAAAATCTCAAGTGGCCGCAAGAAAAAATAAAAACTAATTACAAAACCCTAATAAGTATCACTAGGTTTTTGGAGAATATTTCCTGCCACCCCTAACTTTAAATTCACCATATCAATGCGAGGTTGATCAGGTGATCAGCTCTGCACCATGACCAACAAGCCATCGCGGGGTGTAGGGCTTGGCAATTGCTGCAGGGTGAAATCTTGATCGGGGATTACAGCAAGTCGCACCTTACGAAACAATCCCACCACCATTAAACGGATCTCGAGTTCAGCCAGCGACTTACCCAGGCATACACGCTCGCCATCACCGAAAGGCATCATGGTCACAGAACATCCATCTTCTAGATGGCGCTGGGGTCTGAAGGTTTCCAGATCACCAATGCCACAACGGTTTGAAGCAGCCAGAGCCACCTGCACAACACGGTTTTCCGGTACTGCAACGCCGTCAATCACCATGGAGCGTTTAGTGCGACGGAAAAACCCTCCCACCGGTGGAGTGAGTCGCATGACCTCACTGACAACGGCGTCCAATTTTGGAGCATTAGTCGGGTCGTAGGCGATGGTGGCCTGTTCGGGTGATGGAGGCCAACACAGCCCATCGATCTCCTCCCGTAGCCATGTTTCCACTTGCGGGTTAAGAAGCAGCTCCCGCATCAGGCAGCTGAGTGCAGAAGCCGTGGTCTCGTAACCAGCAAAAAGAAGCAGCAGAAGTTGCTCCACAAGATCTTCATCCGTAAGAGGAATGCCTGCTTCATCAAGGCCTCCAGCAAGCAGGTCCAAACCACCTTTGCCATTGACCGGTTGAGAAAGCACCTTTTGGAGCTTCTCCAGCAAACGCTTTCGTGCCTTCAGCGCCTTAGCAAATGGACTGCCAGGTAGGGCTATCGGAATTGAGAAGAGAGCTCTGGTCCAGATTTCGAAATCAGAGAACAACTCATCGCGATCAGCACCTTCCAAGCCCAGCACCGTAGAAGCGATAACTGAGAAGGCGAAACGCCGCATTCTCTCTGCTAAAGGGAGAGGCGATTTCGACGCTTGCAGTTCATCGGCGAGATCCTCAACCATATTGATGATGCCTGGGATATAGCGCTGTAGTGCTGAGGCCGAGAACAATTGGGCAACCACTCTTCTACGTGCTCGATGCGAGGCTCCATTGCGGTTAGCCAGGGAATGGCTACCCAACAGTTGTTGAACGCTCTCGGGCCACCAACCCTCTATCGCATCTGGCTGAGCTAACAGATCACCAATGGCTTGGCCACCCTGAATGAACACCATTGGCTGTCCAAGCAGTGATGTCTCAAAAACATTGCCATGAAGATCAAAGCGCTTCTTAGCGAAGGCAGGATCGCGGAAAAACGCGAGCGCCTCCAGTGCTCCGCCTCGGGCACCTGTAGTCGGCATAGGGCGCAGTGCAGATTCAGCCATGGGATCAGTCACTTGATCGAGATGTCATGCTCCAAGCAAAATCTTTCCCCAAACTTAGGCACAGTTTTGCCGTAAGCCAGGCCAGATCCTCGGGTTCATAAAGCTGTTCTAGCAAATAATCTCTGACCAACTCCACTTAACCGCAAAGCAAAACAATGGCCAAAGCCAACTTATTAAATAATTGAGCGAAGGCATGCCAGAACCAACGATATTAAAGATTGTGATTCACAGCTTCACTCTTGACAATTAAATAGCGATAGAACGAGAAGACATAAAACTATATTCGCTTCATCTTTTTATATCGTTTGATAATATTTCATCCCAAGAGCTGTACTCAATACCTCCTCAAACCTCAATTGAACATTTATCTTCTTCTCTTTGAGTCAGTTTGGTCGTCTTGGGTGTCGTGCAACTACTGCCGAGCATCGCTCAACTGAGCAAATGTTTTATTAACTGCCTATAAGCGCACTCTCATTGAGGCTCTCACCCTTTGACAACGAAGGCATTAACCATGAAAACAGCGAGACACATCAAACCAGCAATGCTAGGGCTAAAGCATAAAAAGATGGATTTCTACGCAATTAGGATTGGGCAGTTTTACTATTCTGTTTCACCTCTCTGTTTAAAAACTCACACAACAATCTGCTTAGGCAGCACGGATGCAGATGGCGATGCAATTCCATTCAGATTCAGTGGTGTCATCCCAGTTCTCTGGCTCGGCACTTAAGTAGACCTTCTTCAAGAGAGTTACGGACTCAGCAACGCTGGTGGCTTGAGGATCTCTTGCCATCGCCAGTGATGACCTTTGCTCTTCAGTCAGTGTTACTGGTACATGGTTGTCGACAAGTTTGAGTGTTGCGGCCATGTCGAGAATTTTTCGCTGGCTATTGATAACAACAAAAATGCCTATTGGCTAGAGGGCTTGATATCAATTGAATTTGAGCGGCAACTCAAATTCCTCAATGCCCAGATTGTTCAATAATCAACCTCGCCTACAAGGCGAGTTCTTGCGCCAACAAGCTGCTATAGCGGGAAGAACAGCCTGAAATCAGCCAGCGCGAAGCGACGGTCTCTCAGCCCTATTGGCAGTTGGCTGAGTTTTTGCTACCAACAGAAGGTATTGCTTTCGTTGCCATGGGCATCAGCTTCTGGGGTAGTTGCTATGAACTGACCCCCACCTTGGTCTCAAACCTTCTAATTGCCACAAGTATCAGCTCTGCAATTGCCTTCTTCGGGCTTCGTGAACTGATCAACAAACGAGCAACTGCCTAAACCCCTTCGAGACCTCTGAAACCAGAAGGTTTCCACCTGGGCCTAAGGGGCCCTTTTTATTGCCTACAGCACTTGCGCATTGCTTCAACGCAAGGTTCTATATACCCAATAGAAAAGCCCCCGACGTTCGCGGGGGGCTGATCCAAGTAACAACCGGCTGATCCCCATCACCCGGCCACGCTGAAACGTTAGTGGTTGTCAATGGATGATACGGGCAGGCTTCACACTATATATAGATTTGGCTAAAGTTTTATGCGGTGCTCGCGCTACAGGTAGCGGGCAAGCATGATTTAACAATTTCTTGGGTTGTGTTTGGCACCATTTGGTCCTAAAAAGCAATTTCCCCATCACCCAGGCCCGTCGCTCCTCAGCGAGGGTCTTTTTTATTGCTAGCTCTCAGCTCTTGGCTCCAGAAGGGCTTTATTTTGCTGAGTCGAAATTTGGCTGCGCTCTGCTGAAAACTGTTTTCCTATCAAGCCTGCTTCTTGAATCGCCCTTTGATTACACACCGGTTCAAGCCGCAGAGTGGAAGTTTGTTCTGGCAAACGTCAACAAGGTCTCCATAGCAGCAACGAATGGTCGTTAGCAAAGCGACGGGGCTCTTAAGTGGTGAACTGGATTTCTTCAGTGGTGTTCTCAGTTATAGCAGTGTTTCTGTGTCACCTGATGTCACCTGATATTGCCTGATGCTTGACGCTCACCACACGCTCACCACACAATACGGGTAGTAACCGGTCCCTCCCCCTCATGGTTCAAGTTTCCAATAAGGAGCCCTGGTTGAAGCCCTTTAGAGAACTTGTCCGCGAATCAACCGCGAAGGATTGGTGGGTCATCAACTCCCGCGGGCGAATGCGATTGCAAGTCCCTGGCGTTGGTTCAGCAACGCTTCCATATGAATGGAGCAAGCAAGGTTCCGCGCATGCACTGCCCCGTATTCAGCAGATCTTTAAACGTTGGAACGGTGGAAGCATCACCCTGGCGCAAGCAGCAAATGTTGCTGATACAAGCAGCTCTAAACAGAAACTGAACTTCGACGAGCTGATTGATAGCTATCGAAAGTTCGTCCCCAACGCTGGCGATAAAACTTGGAGGAAGGGGTATTTGCCTGTACTGCTCAAATGCCGAGACAAGTTCAAAGGAACCCCACCGCGTGATGGGGAAGCGCTTTGCATGACATGCCTCGAACAATGGGAGCAAGGCACAAGGCAGCGCCAGATCAGTCGCCAGAAGCTTTATGGCTTTCTGACTTGGGCGGTGCAACGTGGTCACCTAAAGCCGATCTACTTACCACCTGCATCGCTGCCAGAAGTGCGGAAGGCCAAGCGCGTTGGATATGCGATTGGCGATACCGAGATTCTTCGATTGCTGGATGGAATACCAGATCCACGTTGGCAATTCGCTGTTCAGCTTTGCTCTACTTACGGGCTCAGACCTGAGGAACTTCGCTGGCTGCGGATCAAAGATGGCCCGCATGGTCCTGAACTTTGGACCATCTATCAAAAGTCGATGGGCGGCAGGAAAGGAGACAAGACAAAACCCCGTCGCCTTCAACCGCTACTTGTTCGTGATCCCAACGGCTCATCTATTGACTGGAACCTGCAAGCCCGGATTCAGATTGGCGAAGAGTTACCCCCACTGCAAAGCAATGGCGAAGGAGCACAGGCGTTGAACAATTATCTGAGTCGGCGTGAGGTTTGGCGAGCATTGAAAGCTGAGGCATTGAACAGCGGCGAACAGCTCACGGCCTATAGCTTTCGACATCGATACGCCAAGGCGTCGCATGCTGCAGGGTTGCCTGTTGCCAATATCGCTGAAGCCATGGGCCACACGATTGAAGTGCATCTCGGCAGTTACAGCAGGTTCAAACCTGATGCAACAGCAGACCTTTATGCAAAGGCCAATGCGGGACCATCAGCGCTCAAGACGACTGCTTAGGCAAACGATGAATCCATTTGAGTGAGAGGTTTTCACCCAAAAGGGGGTTGTGATTCGTTTAGCTGCAGAGGAACTCGAAAGCTTTGGTGATGCCAGCATCTCCCGCCGATCAAGATCGCTCTCTGCTCCGCGTTCTTCTGA
>Ga0208766_1000703_pt1 | contig 18350 bp, 19 predicted proteins | sample ETN01SmetaG_3_FD_185792 | JGI IMG/M metagenome (GOLD analysis project Ga0208766, IMG submission 185792) | Marine microbial and viral communities from oxygen minimum zone, Eastern Pacific Ocean - ETNP2014F12-01SV263 (SPAdes) (version 2) | ecosystem: Environmental > Aquatic > Marine > Oceanic ... | reverse complement strand
GGTTGTCATGACTAGTAGTTTGATGGGTTCTATTGATGATTGTCATATGGGCAAATCATATGCATATAGAGCTTCAAAAACCGCCCTAAATATGTTTACTGTTGCAATGAAAAAGGAATGTATTGAGGATAATATATCATTCATAATTTTCCACCCTGGATGGGTTAAAACAAGAATGGGGGGCGATAGGGCTCCTGTGGAAATTAAAGAAAGTGTTGACGGCATGATGAAGGTTTTGAATAAGCACACCATTGAAGATAGTGGAGTTTTTATTCAGTATGATGGTCAAAAAATAAAATGGTGAGGTGTGTTTCATGGGTGTAAAAAAGGATGATGGAAATCTACGTTACTTTCAGATACGTATTTCGCATAAACAGGCCAAGCATTTACCTGGCTATAAAATAACTAATTATTTCGATAGGGTGGAAATGGTTGCGGCGACTGGTAAAATTGATTCGGTCCCATCTAGTATTGTAAAGGTTGAATATAATAATATAAATTTTTCAGAAATAGGTGATGAACTAAAAGATAGTTTGATAATAGATAAAATTCTTCAAGAGCATGATAATTTTGCATATTTAAGAGTTAGAGCCCCTGGACCGATTCAAATGATAATTGCAGAACAAGAGGAATGTTGGGTCACTCCTCCGACATATTTATCCAAAGAAAATGGATTTTTTATGACAATACAGGGCATCCCTAATGGTTTGAAGCGGGTGAAGGATAAATTGGAGTTGTTAATTCCAGAAAAAATGGAGATGCGGATATCAAAAATTATTGCTGGGGATTGGATAGCCGCTCCAAAATTACCTGAAAAACGTAATTTGGTAATTAGAATCGCTGTTGAAAAGGGATATTATGAGACCCCTCGAAGATGCACGCAAAAGGATATTGCTGATGATTTAGGAATTCAGCAAGGAACTGTTGCTGAGCATTTACAATATGCGGAGAGTATGATTATCAATTCTTGGGCTGAACAGATATCTCAATCATAGTCCCTTAATTGATATTAGTATTGCTAGGATGAAAAGTAAACTCCCTAAAACTGTGAAAGCAGTTTTGACTGTTTTTGGTTCTTCGGCTTTAGATTTAATTTTCTCACCAACATTAGACCACACGATCATAGCCAATATTCCCCCGGTTGTAGTAATGGTAGATATTGTCAAAATTCCAATAATTCCGCCACCAAAATCACTTAAGAATTTAGACATTATCATGAATACCATCACCCATTCCTTGCCATTTACATATTGCATTAATACGCCTGTTTTAAATCCTAATTTCGGAATTACTGTGGGGAAATCTTGGATTTTTTCAGAACGACCAAGATATAATATTCCAAACGCAATTAAAAACATGAATATGCTTCCTATAATATTCATTGCCGTGCCAACCGGCCCTTCTCCATCAAAATGGTCAACGGCCAAGCCACAAATAAAGTGTATTGAAATAAATCCTAGTGCCATTCCGGCAATCAGTGGTATGTTGCTCTTTTTACCATGTACAACTGAATGAACTGTACAAGTAATATTGTTTGGCCCGGGAGTGATAACTCCTGCAAGCAACAATGCCAATAAATAGGCTAAAGCGTCCCATGGCATGTATATTGAAAAAAAGTTAAAATGTATAGTTGTTCTGTATTATTAAAATAAATATGATTATTTGTTAGTGTTTATTGTTCGCGCTATGGGCGAAAATCTACCGTTGTTAACAATGGTGAAATCAAGAGAGATTGATGATGTGCCTGAAAATTTATCTGAGGAGTTGAGAGGTTTGCTAAACACGCTTTCGTCTTTGTGTTCCTTCTATTCTGTTGAGGATTTTGTCGAGTTTATTTTCTCGGAGAAATTTATTAATTTAACCAGCGGAGACTCTCCTTGGGTTGTTTTTGAAATTGGTATGTACCTTGACCATCAAAAAAACATGCAGTTGATTCCTTCAAAAAATAAAATTATCTTAGTTGATAATGTTGGGTGTGGGTGGAATGATGGGACTTTCGAGTCAAATGATAAAAAGGATATTTTAGGAGAAATGAAATTGTGGTGTGAACTGGTTTTTAATCCAAATTCAAGATTTGAATAATCAATAAAACAGTGAGCAGCAAGTCAATGACCCGTCTCCTGCACGGAATTGACTTACATCTAGTATGACTGGTTCAAGTCCGAGTTCTACTAATTTGCTTAGTACTGTTGGGTAACCTTCTGCAACTAGTACCTTATTTCCGGGAAGTCCTATTGTGTTGCACCCATAAGTTTCCTCAAGTGGCATCCAACATACTTGGGAGCCTTCTGGTAATTCTCCAAAAGCATCTTTGGGTAACATACCTTCAGGGGCTAAAATGATCTCGTCTGAGGGTGTTGATGCTATGCTTGTAAGATGTAGTGCTCCTTCGGGAATATCGATTATTCTCAATTCATAATCTAAATGGTCTAATAAATCTTCTAATTCCTTAATCCCTCCATCATTAGTTCTTGAGGAGCGTCCAACAAAAAATATGTTTCCTAAACGTAGAATATCTCCTCCGTCCATTCGTGCATCTCCACTCATTCGGCAAATTTGTGCGCCGCCCATTTTTTCAATTAAGAAATCTGCAATCGGTGGTTGTTCATTTACGCGTGAGGGGTGTCCTGGAACTGGAAGTAATACGTGTCCATCTATGATTACTGCTTGGTCTTCGACAAAAACACAGTCTGGTTGATTCTCGTCACTTAAAAGCACTGAAACCTCTAATCCAGCATCCTCTAATGCTTTACAATAAGCGTCATGCTGCTCTCTTGCCAATTTGATATCTGTCGGCCCAGAACCGAAGAAATTGGCAAGTGCTGAATGAAAGGAATTTGGAATTGCGCGGGTCAATGCGCGACTCTTTTGGTCCAATCGAACCGTTGCCATGATTAAATCCCGCAGATAACCCCTCTTAATGATTAGCCCTTTAGCGGAATTTGATTTCCAAAACATGGAAATTTGATTTGTATTAATTTTCTTCTATATTTGATACTAGATATAATAAATCCTCTTTGACTAAATCAACAATCCAATCATAATCTCCCCACCATACTCTTTGATTGCCTAAATGGTCTACTATTACCGTGCCTGTTGTGTGATTGACATTATAGCCTTCAGGGTGATGTCGTCCTGATGTGCTTGATGTTTCGTTTTCTTCAATTAATAATCCAACATCGAAATTACTCCAAACATCATTCAATTCTTGCATTTCTTTGGATTGTTCGCTTAAATCATTGATTGTAAGGTGAGTCCAATTTGATTGTGTCGCTTGCTTCCATTCATCGAGTATGGTGGTGTTGTCTCTCCATGGGTCAACAGTTATTGTCAAGAATTCGATTGAATCTTTTTGGGATTGGTTTAGTGAATCGTGGATCATACCAAGATTATATGTGACTATTGGGCAGATATCATAGCAATTAGTGAATAAAAATGCGATGATTACGACTTTACCTTCTGTTTCTTGTTGGAAATTATATGATTGATTATCACTACTTATTAGATTAAAATCATTCACTTCTTTTGAATCTATAAAGTCTCCATGAAAAGGGTTTTCTTGTTCTGTATCTGAAGTTGTGCAGCCTGGTAAAACAACAACTATTGTCAAAATAAAAGCAATGATTGCTCTACTCATTTTAACGCCTCAAATATCATAACTGATGTAGGGCTTATCAATATCTAATTGTGTGACATATAAACCTGTAGAAATACATGATGAATATGTTATACCGTTATGATGTTCGACCGCCCACAAGAATGGAACCCATCCAAAATCATAGAAATCTGAATCTAATGCTTGGCCATCTTCACCATGTGGTAAATACCAAGCAACTGTTGCTTCAGCGTGTGTTGCTATCCTATCATCTGGATTTGTTGGTGCTACGAGTGTTTCAATATCAACAACCCATAGTCCGGCGTGATAATGTGAAATGTATAGCCGTCCATCCCAAGTTCCGCCTTTACTTTGGTCGGTGATTTCTGTTGTTGGGAAATAGGCACTGTCTAAGTTGTGTGGAGAAAATAGTAGCCACTCATCACTATTCGGGTGTTCCTCACAATCAGCACCAAAACAATGCTCTGATGCTGTTGGGATTTCCCAATCTCGAATTATTTTGGGTTTGAATTCGAATTGGCCGTCTTGTATGATATAATCTGTAGTATCGATGAGATAGATTATTCCTGTTCCAATAGATGTTGAAAGAACTTCCACTGCTGCTGTTGTGACGTGGACCGGTTCATCTGAGTACCCAAGGTGAGACAGGTCCAACATTTCAGGGAATGGTTCAGCGTAGTGAATATAAGAAACTCTACCCCCATTCTCATTTCCAGTGGTGCCACTATCTGGTTGGCCGTCGTCGTCCATGTCTAGAAAATCCATCCATAATCCAACTTCTTCAGCCCGCCAGCGGCACTGGATAGGGTTTCCTCCGCCTGTTTTACATAGGGTTGCATGAATTATGTATTCTTCAGGAGAGTTTACTGGGTGAGGTACATCAGTAACATCTGCGATTCTAAGTCCTGCTTCCCAATAACTTCCATAGATGAAGGTTCTTTGAAAGCGGGGGTCGGTGGGGTCATCGCCTGGCCAAAGTTGTACTGTCATATCATGAATGTAAATCCAGCCGCCCCTGGTTGTTTCCCATGCAACTTCATACTCGCCAACTTTGATGATGGTATGGCCAAGACCGGATGCGGGAACGCCTGGTAAATTTCGAGAAGCGGAACCTGCAAGATTTAAGTGGGCTATTGTTACTCCGCCACAAGCTTCTCCAATAGCGTCATTACATTGCTCATAATCAGGATTTGCGATAAAAACATACCATTCGCCATCTATCATCTGTGTGTAAAGATTGTGTGGGCCGCTTGGATGGTCAACATCATACCAAGAGTCAATCCATGTCGGATTTTCTTTATCGGTAACATCAATTAGTGTGACTGAAACTTGTGCAGGGTCGTTCCATTGTCCAACATTAGGGTCAGAGTAGCCGGGGTCGATCAATTGATTTTGTTGTAAAATATATTCTCTACCATTATATTCAAGGTATTTTACATCAAGAACTTGGGTGTTTGGGTCATTATATTTGCCAACAACAGTAGTATTGCTCGGGTCTGTCACATCAACAACGTGCATATCATTCCAGCCTGCAAGATAAGCATATGTTTCTCCATCTGGTGTTGTAGCAACTTGTACTTCTGCATTACCTGTAGTGGTTAATGGATTATAGTCTAATAATTCCATATTATCAGTGCCAGCCTCGTGTTGAGATGCATTGGAGTGGTCGTGCCCTTCATATTGAAAAAGTGGGTCATTATCATCGAAAGAAAGGGTATCATCATTGCTCTCTTTAGGTGATGAATTAGAAAAAACATAAACTGTGCTGGAAATAAATAGCATAACCAAAAATGCAGATAGTAGCATTTCTTTGGTTCGCATGTATGCCTTGCCAAAGTATTCTCCGTTTTGACTTTATGTAAGTGATGATTGGGGAGTTATGATGCGACCTACTGGGGTGAAGTCATTATTTGTGGTGTTGTCAATATTGATGATGGTAATTCCCCTCAATGTTTCTGGCCATACTGCAGAAATAATTACATCTAATTTATCCAAAGACGGACCTATTCCTGCTAATATTACAGAAACAACTGGTTTTGTTGAAGGAGATTCAGTATATTTTAGAATGGGTGATAATAGTGAAAATGTAACTATGAGGGTTGCTATTGACATAGACAAGGATGGTTCTTTTAATCAATCGAATGACGTTTTCTCTAATTGGTTGAATTTTTCTTGTGAATTAAATGAAAATGGTACTGAAACATTGGATGAAAACTGTTCGGTTTCTTTCACATATCAGTTTTCTGTAAATGATTCTAGTGGAATTTATTATTATCAAGTAGAAAGAAGGATTGAAGAAAATCACACCAATACATGGTTGAATACAATTTATGTTGCTAAAGATGTTCATGAGGAAGATGATGGGCCAAGTATTGGAGATTGTTTTGGTGCTGGGTGTGAGGAAGTTACAACGCAATCTGATTCAAATGCTTTCGAATTAGATTTGGTTAAAGTTTTAATTTTGATTTCGGCAATCGGAGTAATTGGAATGTCGATCAGTATAATGAAAGAAAGAAAAGATTCCATTGATGAAATAACAACTGAATCTGAAGAAGCAAAATCTGAAAAAATAGTTAATGAAAATATTCAAGATTCTGTTATAATGGTGGAAAAATGATCCCCTATCTTGCTCTGGTTTCTTGTTGTGTAATTTTTATTATTTTAACTGAAAGATACCGAAATGTCGCTCTATATTTTACCATTATTATAGCGCTAGCCTTTCCATTTATCGCTGACACTTTGACTTGGGATTGGTTTTATTTTGCTAAAACATATAGTGTCATTATTCCAATTGTTATTTTTTCACTTGCGCAGAGTGAATATTATTATGAATGGGTTTGGTTGGAAAGGTTTCATCCTTACATTCCAACTGCGGCCCGACTAATTTTTGCGCTTAATATTGCAGAAGGTTGTGTTCTATTGTTCACTTTGGGTCAGTATTCAACGGCTTTATTGTGTTTAATTCTGATTTTTACCATACCTAAATTCATCTTTACAGAGAAACAAAATCTCGGGTTTGATAATGTTGTTTGGATAATTGGTTATTCATATTGTTTTATTTTGGGTTTTATGTTCTATCCAGAAAATAATAATTTCTTTTTCCCTGGATTAATGGCGATATTTGTTCCAATAATATTTTGCTTAATTTTGAGAGATTGGAACGTTTGGCTAACGTTCAGAGTTTATTCAATTTATTTCATCTTGATTTTAGATGTTATTTTTAGTCAAGGTGATTTTTTAATTTTTGAACTGGTTAATAACTCAAATTTTGAACCAGTAAATAGAATCAATACGACTGTTGAAAATGGTTTCAAGGTTGTCTCTGGTTTCCTTGTAGTAGTAATATTATGGAATTATATTACAACTAGTTGGTCTATTAAAGGTCATTGATTCGAATATTCTAAGGACACACCGTGCTGAGTGTTTTTTGTGTTAATAATATTTGAAAATAATTTATTCATATAAATAACATCATTATGTATAACTGCAAGGAAGGCTTGTGAGGATTGCGTTTTCTTTGGTAATAATATTGGTTTTTGCACCCTTAGTGCAAGCCCAAGGTATTGCAGAATCATTGCAAGAATGCCCTGGTACATTTACAGGTAGTCCACAACCTGAGCAAATTCATTTACAGGTTACTGATGAACCAAGTGAAATGGTTGTGATGTGGGCTACTGAACAAAGAGGTGATTCTGTAGTTGAATGGGGTACAACGGATCTTTTAAATTACAATATTGGTGAGTCGTATTGTTATAATCATGATATTGCGCTCCACATGGCAACAATGAATAATTTAGAATTAGGAACTGAAGTAACATATCGAGTAGGAGATGGGGATACTTGGTCTGCTGAATACAAATTTACTCCCATAAATCAAGATGAAGATCATTTTGAATGGATTGCAATTGCAGACCATGGCCTTTCTTCTGAAGGCATAGAGGTTTCTGAAGCAATTATTCAAGATAGTCAAGCCCAATTGGTAACAATCTCTGGTGATATATCCTATGCAGACGGTGAACAAAATGTGTGGGATGAATGGTTTTTAACTCAACAAGAAAGTATGGTTTCTATTCCATGGCTAGCCGCTGTAGGAAACCATGAGAATGAACCTGGATTTGAGTTTGCACCTTATGAACATCGATTCGATTCAGACCAAGAAATTGAATCAGAAACATTCTGGTATAGCCGAAACGTTCCAGGGGTGCATATGGTCTTCATGTCTACTGAACACGGGTATTCTCCAGGTAGTGTTCAGTATTCTTGGCTTGAACAGGACCTATCTAAAGTCAATCGAGATGTGACCCCTTTTGTAATTGTTTATGGCCATAAACCAATGTATTCCAGTAATAGTTATCATGGTTCAGAAATTGAATTGCGAAATGCTTTGGAAGGATTATACGTGTCTCAAGGAGTTGATTTGGTGATTGCGGGCCATGACCATTTCTATGAAAGAACTTGGCCTGTTTCTGCAGGGACGGTCATGGATACTGGTGAGGATAATTTGTTTTCACGTGGTGAAGGGCCGATCCATTTGGTTATTGGAATAGCCGGGCGGTCTGCTTATGAGGAATTGGATGAGCCGCAACCAGAATGGAGCGCTTATCGAGAAAATGATACCTATGGGTGGACGCGTTTGGTATATGATGGGAATGAAAACGAACTCTCATTTACGCATTATCGAATTGATGGAACTATTGGTGACCAATTCACAATACAAAATTCAGATATAGTTAGTGAATCTAAAGATACGAGTGTGTTAGGCCTAACGGGAATTGACTCTTTATTTGCAATAATTGCACTTTTGGGTGCCGTATTATGTAAAAAGCAAGAACGCCTCGCCGAGACGTCATAAAATTGAAATTTATTGATAATAATTATCCTTCAATCACTGGACACATCTCGTCATTTTCATCAATTACTACGGCATTTGCCCAAAGAAATTTATTTCTTTGTCGTTCAATCTTAAGCTTACAATATATTCTAACAGTGGTTGTAGACATATTAACAATATTTTATTGTCTTTGGAAGTATATTAAAGAATTGATAAAATCGGAGTTATTTTCCTTTCAGTGTTTGTTATCCGGCGTTTGTTTTCCATAAATCGGGGGTAAATGTGGTTTTTTGGTTTTTTTATAGTAATAATTCTAACTATTTTTAATGAACTATTAACCGATGGTTTGAGGTTGGGATTTTATCTCGCAGGTTCATGGCAGGTAGAAGATATGCTCGTGCGGTGCTTCTAGTCCTGACTATGGTATCTGCTTCTTTTTCTGGTTGTTTTGGAGAGGATGAGGTTCTTGGAATTGATGTGGATTCTGCTGATGTCACTCCAAAAAGCCTTACTGGGGGGGTATTTCAATCAATAACAATTTCCGCTAATGAAGATGTTTCGGTATTTGTGCCTTATTTAATTAGAGATAATGGCACTGGTTTTGTCTATAATTCAACGATTTTAGATATTGAAGAGGGTGATTCAAAACAACTCTCAATCCTTGCACCGCCCAGAGCAAAGAGTGCGGTTGTCATGTTGGGGGAATATGGAAGAGATGTTTGGCCAATTAGAGATGCTGTGGAATCTTGGAATTCCTGGTACCTAAGAGATGGTTATGATATGGATGATAATGATGCTATTATTCGTTCAACAGAAATAAATTCAACTATCAAATATACTAACGAAACAAGTGGCTCTGTTGTTGCTGTCTTATTATCAGTAAATAGGGAAATGGCTGCTGCTTACTCTGAAGAAGAGGGTGGAAGGCATTCTACTGGAGTTGTTAATGGAAGAACGACTTATAATTATCTTCATCATATCACAGATCAAACTCCAGACCCTTTTGATTTATCTGATGGTGCAGTTGGATATTTGAATCGATGGGCTGGACAAGGGAATGCCGCATTTGAAGAAGGTGCGGTTTATTTGATGGGTAAATTAGAAAGTTTTGGATTAGAAGTTGATGTTCAAAGATTTGCTTTTGAAGATATTTTTGGGAATCAAAATCCTGAAGCATACAATATTTGTGGATTTAGATATGGTTCTGAATTGCCTGATGAGTGGATGGTTTTTGGTGCTCATTTCGATGTTGCCCCGCCTGCTAATTTAATCGCTGACGACCCGCATATTACCGGACAGAGAAGTTATGGAACTCGTGTTGGGGCGTATGATAATACTGCAGGAACTAGTATGGTTCTAACCGTAGCAGAGGCAATGGCGAATTTTGATACAAGAAGAACGATGGTGTTCTGTTTCTGGTCTGGAGAAGAGGGTGGAAAAAGAGGAAGTGATTATTGGACTGATTATTTTGTTAAGGAAGATAATCCAGATGTAGTTGTTACAAATTATATCAATTTAGACATGGCTGGCGTAAATTGGCCTGGTGGTGGAGGTGCCCCTCATGGAGATCCTGCTACAACTGTTGACCCAGATGGTTATCCAAAAGATGAGGAAGTATGGCCGATGAGAGTTTATCTTGGACCTTCTTCGAGCCATGATGTGATAGACCAACCAGAAATGGTTGGTTTGATGATGTGGATAGGTTCTGATGCAATAAATGTTGAACAACAGCAACAGGTTCTACTAGGTCAAGATAGTTATAATTTAACTCAGTCACAAGATGATTGTGTAGCTGGGGATAATGATGGTGATGGTGTTGATAACTTAATTGATAATTGGAAGGTTTGTTCATGGTATGATAATGAACGTCCTGAAATTATTGTTTATGAGGATGTTACTGCTAGGTCTGACCATGCTAGTTTCCAAGATAATTTAGGAACTGTGACTGTTGGTTTTGGTGGATTGGTTGATGGTTATTGGTGTTATCACCAAACATGTGATACATTGGAAGAAATGGAAGATTGGATGGATACAACTGGTAAAGGATATGGAGAAGAACATTCTGGTGTTTCTAATTTAGTAGATAGTTTGGATATTATCACATGGTGGGCCTCATACTGCTTTTTCCACTTAGATGAAAAGCCTGTTTTGAATACTTTATGAGTTATATATGCATAATGGGTTAAAACCAACTCATAATGAATATAGATTAGAATAATAAGTTCACGCAATCGCTTAGTAACGCCTTTGGGGCCCAAACTCCAAGAAACATTCCAGCCACGGGGATTAAGAAGATACAAAATACAAAGTAAAATGCTGGTTCACTCCAATCTCTAACTTTTGCGCCATCTAATGGGCCCCATGGAATCATATTGAATAATCCCAAGATTAGGTTTGCTGATAACCACCATACTCCAGCATCGATTAACATTGCTTGCCAAACTATACTACCTCCACTGAGATATGCGTTTGATCCTGTTGAAAGTAGAGGTAGGTCTGTTGCATTAAATGCCCCTGAAACTCCTAAGATGAGAGTCCATAATGGAATTCCTATTATGAATAATCCAAGATTTGTTAGAGGTCCTGCAACTGCGATATGGCCGTTTTGTCTTCTTGTTACAAGCCCAGCAACCATTACTGCCCCTGGCGCCATGAAAAGAAAACCAAGAATGAAAGCGAGTATAACTCCAAATTGCAAACCTTTAGGGTCGGCTCTAAATTCAGCCCAACAACCATTCTTTTTTGCTACTATTTTATGGCCGATCTCATGTAATAGAAATGCAGGTCCAACAGCCAACAACATCACCGGCATAGAAAGTAATAATGTTAGAATCCAAGTATTAAGTCCTAAATCAGAAATTCCACTAAAGCCCCTAACAACCATAAAGCCGAGTGCAAGTGTAAATGCTGATGTAGCAAGTATTAAATTGGATTTTTCTATATCACTAAAATGCCAAATACTTGTATCGTTTTTCACTTTAGGTTTGTTTGAAAAAGACCTTTTTGATTTACCAAGGTTGATGTGTATAGTGCCGTCATCTGAAGTGGATGAATGGATTCTGTGAATTTTGGGTTTGACGTTTGAAAATGGGTTATCATCTAAAATATCGGCTCGTGGGTCTCGGCCGGCCATGGTAAAGTGTTTGACTCGACTTTATTGAATCCTCTTATACAAGGATTGGTTTTGTCGTTTCATTGGGGTGTTTGTTTTATGTCTATGCCGAGGAAAGCAATGAAGTCTCTAGGGTTTCAGGGCTGCTGTCTAAGGTGTGATGCTGGAGATATTGGGGGTTTGAGTCGTTGTGAGATTTGTATCTCGAATCATACAAATGTACGAAATAAAATGGTTAATGCTTCACCTGATGACAAGTTATTCCAACATGTAAAAGAATTATATTCAATGATTAGTGAACCTCAAAAGCACGACCATGACCCAATTCATAGAAATGAATTAATCATACAACAAGAATTAGCAGGAGTGTTAAGTGATGATTTTAAAGGTGAGGGGGTTGAAGATATTGAAGAATTATTCGCCCGTCAAAAACAACAAAAGAAGAAAAGATTGTTAGAGGATTTGGGTGAAAAAAATCCATGGAAGGATAATGCCCCAAGTGCAGAGGTTGCTAAGGTTATTGGGGAAGAGACTTGGTTAAATGATGAAGAAATAAATGTTTCAAATTATGGTGCCAGGACCATACCAAATAAAGAAATTAAAAGAGTCGATAGAAGTGATAGGGTTGGAGAAGATATTGAATTGGGTGATATTGTTCAAGCTAAAGTTGAGGATGAGAAAAATATTGATAAGATTTTAGAAAGGAAAAAGGGTGAAAGGAAAAAATGGAGTGATGTTATCACTGATATTGATGACATCTTAGATGATGTTTGATTTTTTCTGTCTTAATAAATCGCTATTAGATAATTCATAAGTTATTCTTTGGGTGCCTTTACCTTTTGATTTTTTACCAATTATAGATATCTCTCCGATCTCGGAAATATTTGAAATGTGAGTTCCTGCACAAGGACATAAATCCAAACCATCTCCGATTTTTACAACTCTTAATTCATTGATAAAAGAAGGAATTAAGTCCATATTTGTTCTCTCTGGTGGCATTATTGAGTTTATTTCATCGCGCATCATAGTTAAATCTCTAACTTCATGTTGTAAAGAAATTACTTCATTTGTTTTTTCTGTTAATTCAATAAGCATATTTTCATCAAATGAAATTGGATTAAAATCAATTCTTGAATGTGTTAAATTTATTTGATTGCCAACAGTTCTAACACCGTTAAATAATTCATATGCAATACCTGATACAAGATGTTGGGCTGTGTGCATCCTCATATGAGCATACCTTCTTTCCCAATCTATTTCACCAATTATTTCATCACCGACTTCGAGTTGGTGATTTTCACCTAAAGTATGGATAATATCTTCCCTACCCCTTACTTCAACAACGTTAATTTCACCATTGGGGCCACTAAAAGTTCCTTCGTCCCAATTTTGACCACCACCAAGTGGGTAAAATAAGGTTCTATCAAGTACTACACTATCTGGGTTTGATTGAGTTACCGTTGCAGAAAATTTTGTTTCATAGGCTGCTTCAATATTTTCTAAGTATAGTTTTCTAGTTGCCATTATTCTTTTCCAAATATCTTTTATTGAAAAAATTATGTTAATAAATTATTAGATTGTGTGATGATTTTACTTGAACGAAGAAAGTAATCATCTATTATCATAAGGGTTGATGTTGTTGGTGAATTACAGAATTTGATCTCAATCCAGTTGATTTCTGCTTCTGGTTTAGTATTAAACCAAACTTCAGTTAATCCATCATTTCTATTAATTTTAAAAATATTATTTGGGATGGTTTGTGTTTTATTTGTAGGTATTATTCCTGAAAAATATTGATTGGTGTTGGTTTCGATGTTTATTATATTATTATTTTCAAGTATTATTTTGTGGTTTTTATCACCAGGGCCAGAGTGAATTTGATTTGTTTCATCAATAATTATTTTTGAAGTTATAATTTTGTTTTTTGGTCCACCACCTATTATTTCGATATTAAAACAATCTTCGAAAAAGATATTTGAAACTCTAGTTCGGTTTAGAATATCAACTCCTTTTTTGGCTGATAAATGAGTTAGATATTTGATTAGCCATTCACTCCTCATTCCCCAACCAATATCATTTTCTTGTAAATATAAGTTTGATTGATCTTCATTTGAAAGAAGATTTTTAATTAAATTAATATTTTTAGAAAGGCCTGGGAAGTTGGTTGGAAATCCAATTTCTTGATTAATATCTATAATACATACATTATACTTATTAGATAATTCTATGGCAGAAATAAGGCCTGATAAACTGCCGCCTATGATTGCTATATCATACATCTAATCATTCCTAAATTTCGGGTTTAATATCCAATGCAAAAACTGGGCAAGAAGGTATACAAAGTCTGCAGTGCGTACAGTTTTTTTCATCAACAACTGCTAGTTTCATATTCAATGTTAGAACGTTTACAGGACAAAGTGCGATACAAGCTCCACACCCATAGCATCTATCATCATCGACAATGAAAGTATAACCATCCTTTCTCGCCATTGAACATAGGTTTGGGTTCGAGTTGATGTTATCTTCTATCATTTCAAAGGAAATCCTTTCTTTTGGAAATAATTTATTTCTCTCCGAAACCTAAAAAATATTTTTAGAAAATGTAATTATCAGATTGAATTTGAAAAATATGATTGATTTTTGATTCTAAAGGAAATCTAATTATTGAATTTTTTAATAAGAAATAGGTATGTGGCTATACCCCCTTATTTCCGATGGAAGAAAAATGTATGATTAAGTGGAAATATGGAAATTGAATTTTATTAGAAAGTGAAAACATGCCATTGAAAATATGATAGAAATTGGTTATTGAACTTATCTAAAAAAAACATTGTAAAATTAATATGATCCTGAATAAAATTAACTCCAAAGGAAACCAAGGGGTGTTGACCCATTTCTCCAATAGTTTCTTTTCTATCATTGATTTGGTTGAGTTGATTAGGATGGTACTATACAATCCAGGAAGAACATCTAATTATCCCAGTGAACCACCAGAAAAAGGATTTAGGTTTCATTATCTTGGTGGTGGAGATGAAGTTGGAAACGTTGGTATAATGCTAGAAAATCAAAACCAAAACAAATTAATTTTAGATTATGGTTTAGCACCAACACATCCACCAAAATATCCTTCAGAAGCTCCAAAAGTCAAAAATGCAATAATCACTCATTCCCATGTTGATCATTTAGGTATGGCACCATGGTTATCAGCAAATTATAACACCACATTACATGGAACTGAATTAACTTCACAGATCTCAAGATTAATGTGGAATGATTGCTATAAAATCAGTTCAATAGAAAAATATCCATTACCTTGGGATAAAAGAGATATTGATATTGCTATGGAATCATGGAAAACCCATAATTTCGAAAAACCATGGGAACAAGATGATTGGAAATTATCATTACATAAAGCAGGGCATATACCAGGCGCAGCAATGCTAAAAGTCGATACTCCCACCAAAAAAATACTATTCACTGGTGATTTTGATACCAGAGATTCACCACTTACGTCAGGAGCCAAACCACAACAAGTCGATACTTTATTTGTCGAAGGAACATATGGTGGAAGAAACCACCCAGATTCAAAAGAAGAAACCGATAGATTCCTTGAACACATCGAGAAAGTTGTCGATAGAGGAGGAACAGCTCTAATTCCAGCTTTTGCAAATGGTAGAACCCAAGACATTGTTATGAAATTACATAAATTTGCACCTCACCTTGATGTGCACGTTGATGGAATGGGTAAAAGAATAGCTAAAATGCAATTAGAACACCCAGAAACCCTTAGAGATCATAATGCTTTACAAAAAGCCTGGTCATGGTGTAGAAAGGTTTCAAGCAAATCAGATAAGAAAAAAGCACTTAATTCAGACGTTATTGTTTCAACTTCAGGAATGCTTCAAGGCGGACCATCAATTTGGTATCTAAATAGACTTAGACATGATTTAAGAAATGAAATTTTGTTTACCGGCTATCAAGCAAAGGATACTGGAGGGCGAAAATTACAAAACGAAAACAAAGTCAACATTTTCGGCAAAGAAACAGACATCGAACTAAATTGGGAAAAATTCAGTTTTTCAACTCACGCAGGACATAATGAAATAATTAACTTCGTTAAAGAATGTAAAGCAAAAGAAGTGGTAGTTTACCACACTGACCCAAATGAAGCAAGACCACATCTTGAGAAGGAATTAACATCATTAGGAATAAAAGTATACTCTCCTGAAAACGGGACATCATATATTCTAAACGATTAATATCTATTTCATAACACATAATTTTAGTGTTTAAACATAAAAATTAATAAATTTCTCAAAATTAAACCGCCGAAGTGATTGAATATGACTACCTTCACCCTGTGTTGATTGACATGGCTGCTAGAAGACCTCAAAAAGATTCGAGACAACCAAAACCAAAGAAAAAGAAGAGAAGAAAAATGAGACTCTCTCTTCGACAGAGTAAAATTAAGAAATCAGACTCATATACAGATTCTGTAGGTTGGTCTCAAACAGGTAGAGTTCTTGAAGAGGCTCCAAAACCAAAGGAGCCAGAGACATTAACAATTCAATGTGAACAATGCGGCAGCAGACTCAAAATACCCAAACCAAAAAAACACCGCTATACAGTTATGTGCTCTTATTCAGAATGCGGCCATACAATGAAATTTAACTGAGGATTTGATATGCTCAAAGCCTTTTATTGGCGACTCAACCTTGGTTTTAAAAAAATAAAATCAAAAAGATTGAGAAAAAAACTTGGAAATAACATCAAAGCAATAATCACAAATAGTGAAAATGGAATATTTGCTGTAGACCCTGAAGACCTTGAAGTAGGTCAGAAATTACGTTCTGGTGGCTTTGGTATTGAAGAGTTAGAACGACTAAAGAAATATATTAACAAAGAATCCAAAGTATTGATTGTTGGAACACACATCGGCTCATTAGCAATACCCCTTTCAAAACACTGCAAGGAAATAACAGCAATTGAAGCAAACCCCAAAACATTCGAATTATTAGAAATAAATTTACAACTAAATAAAACCAAAAACATAACACCACACAATATTTTCGCCAATGATTCCCAAGAAAAAGTTGAATTTTTACTCAACACAGTAAATTCTGGCGGAAGTAAAAGAAAACCAAAGAAGAGTAATTTCCTATATGAATATGATAATCCAGAAGTAATTGAATTAGAATCTCACAGACTTGATGATTATTTATCCGAACATGATTATGATCTAATTCTACTAGACATAGAGGGGTCTGAGTATTTTGCAATGAAAGGCATGAAAGATATTTTATCGAATTGCAAAACATTAGTTGTTGAATTTCTCCCCCATCACTTGAAGAATGTTGCAGATATTGATGTTGAAACATTCATTTCAGTTTTACCAGGACATTTCAATAAATTCCAATTACCAGATAATAAACAAGAACATAATATTTCAGAAATCAAACCAGTATTACAGAAAATGTATGACTCAAACATTGGTGAGGATGGAATTATATTCACTTCTAATTAGAATTAATTTCTACTATAACGGCTCAACATTATAGCAACCACCCCTCTCACATAACACATGGCTAACCCCCAAAGAAAGCGCCTTTTACTAGTGAAAGGTTCCTTTGAGCACTTTGGCGGGGGCGAGAGAGATTTAATCAATAATCTTGAAGCATGGTCAAAATATTTTGATTTAAGTGTTGCAACTTTACATCCAAATAAAGAACTTATAGAGAAACTAAACCAACTAAACATCCCCTTATTTTCACCGATAAAAAATTGGTCTTACTCCCAAGGAATTATTTCAGAAATATTCGCCAAATCAACCAAAAAAGCCTCCAAAAAGTGGTACTCAATGCTTTCTTTAACCAAGCAAGGGCCCGGTTTAAACACATTATTTTCCAACATCGATGCAGTCAATATTACCACAGGAATGGCATCTCTCGAGATACTCCCTTTCATCCCAAACCACATCCCGATTCACACTTATATGCATGAACCAAATAGAGGATTGCATAGTAATGATTTACATTTCGACGTTGATGGGAAACCAAAACAAAATCTCAAATTAACAAACTTATTTTTGTCAAAACAAAGAAGAATTGATGAGAAATTAGTAACACTTGCATCAAAAAGAGGCGAGATTAGTGGCAATTCAAAAAACACATGTGATAGGATAAAACAAGTTCATGATATTGATGCTAATTTTCTTTACCCTGGCATAAACACAAAATTATGGCCACTCAAACCAACAAAAGACGAAGACTGGGAGTCAGTCAAAAAAGAATTTAATTTAATTTCAAATAAATATGTAATCACTATTGGACATGCAATTTATGCCAAAGGACTCTGGAAAACCATTGAGAAACTCAAAGATTCAAATTTAGAGATTGTCCAAATTGGCGGCGGAATAACTGAAAAACATAAGGAGCACGCCAGGAAAAATAACGTTGAATTAAAACCCCTGCCAAGAGTATCACAAGCAACAATTAGAGCGTTGATGAGAAATGCAAAAGCGATGGTTAGCAATGCCATCAATGAACCATTTGGCCTAACGCCACCAGAATCATATTTTGTTGATTGCCCAGTAATAGTTTCTAATCAAGGAGGGTTTAGAGAAACAGTAGTTGATGGTAAAACAGGCCGTCTTTTGAATGAAGATGATGATTGGCTTTCAGCCATTGAAGAAGGCCACAAAAACCGCAAAGAATGGTCAAAAGCCGGCAGAGACCACATCAAGAAAATAGATCTAACGCCAGAAACCCAAGCTAAGAAAGTATTCGATATAT
>Ga0208766_1000700_pt1 | contig 18398 bp, 20 predicted proteins | sample ETN01SmetaG_3_FD_185792 | JGI IMG/M metagenome (GOLD analysis project Ga0208766, IMG submission 185792) | Marine microbial and viral communities from oxygen minimum zone, Eastern Pacific Ocean - ETNP2014F12-01SV263 (SPAdes) (version 2) | ecosystem: Environmental > Aquatic > Marine > Oceanic ... | reverse complement strand
CGAGAACATCACCACCTAAATACTTAATCCAGCCATGCCCAACCGCAGACTGGCTATCCTTAGAAGTAAACGTGATTGACCCTAGATAGATTTCCTCATCGATTTCAGGACACCACATGACTGGCTTCCAAACACCAGACACTTTAGTCCAAACTTTTCGGACAGACTTCCAATCACTGGACACTTTCACGTTCATGACGTTAGCCCTATCCCAAGTGCTACCGTCCTTCACCCATAGCCGAGAAAAACCCTTCCCGCCGGTGGAGGTGTCTGTGTCCCAATTGGAGGTGGTAGCCATTAGTTGTAGTATTGGAAGTGGATGTCTCCGTCAGCCCCATCGTTGTTATCTGGGTCGCTGGTTGAATATGTGTGGGTTGGGCCACTGACCGCAGCATCAACCCAAGACGGAGTTGCATCCGTGCCACCCGCAGTCAGCACCTGACCGGATGTGCCAGTGCCTAACCTCTCCGGTGCGCCGTCTGTGCCATATACCAAAACATCTCCCTGAGTGCCGTCCTCCATCTTGGCTGGAGTGATTGCATCGTCTGCCACAGTCACCGCACCATCGGCGGCAATCGTCACATCGCCAGAGACGGTGGTCGCTGTTGGAGTGCCTGCGTTGCCGACTACCAATTGACCCGTGGTCAGAGTTGCCAGTTTGTCATACTGGACACCTGCCGAGGTTGCAACCTTCGCATTGGTCACCGACCCATCCGCAAGGGACAAGCTGCCAACCGCTCCACTGATGTCCACGGTTGGTGTGCCGAGTGCATTAAGTTTGGAAATGGTTACCGTCTCGCCATCACTCAAGGTGGCTCCGGGGGTTACTGTTGCGCTAATTGCCATCTTTATATCTCCTATGATTTGACAGTGACAGTACGGTCACCTTGTCCAGTTGTTAAATGTGCTTGGGTCAATTCAATTCGACCCTGCGAGTTGGTTACTTCGAATTGCGTGTAACGACCTGTCCTCGGTGACAACGCAAACGGCTCCATCGTCTGCTGCATACGGTCCAGCCGAACTCCGTTTGTGCCGAGCGAGAAGCCTTCAACGGATACCTCCTGAAGTATCGGTTCATCTGTTTCTGAGATAATCGTGTCTCCCGCCTCGGTGAGCAGGGTATCCAAGTCTACGTCAAGCGTAACACTGTAGTCCTCGCGATACGGGTTCGCAATATCGTCATCACGATTGCTCTGCTCAAATGGTAATGCGTCGAATGGTCTATAGTAGTTGGTCCTGCTTTTCGTTCGGTCAGTGCAAAGTGTTTGAGACTCCTCGACTCCATCGCACTTCGCTTTGACAGTATACTTTGGATTCCAGACGCTGATGTTCATCGAGGCTGTGCGATAAGTTTTATGATCGATGGATTCCTGTCCGTAGCCTCGCGTGAGGATGTAGGATTCAATCTCCTCGTTCTTCAAGCCATCCTCCTTGGTCAGGTCAGCAACATCATCACCTTCAAAATTCTCCTCCACCAGATTGATGAACCCATCAGTGTCGATGAAGTACAGGCGTTGGCTTTTATTATATTCCGCTATAAAAAATTCCTTGGGCTTGATCGCGTTGCCGCTGTCGTACCCGCTCCATGTCTGGTTTAGGAAGTCGTAAACGAGTAGCGCGTTATTTTCGCCACCATTCCCTCCGTCGATAGGGCAGGCTACCCACAGCTTGTTGTCCCAATACGCCAATCTTACCTTTGATTCATTACGGGCATCAATGCGATCAATAATCTTGCTGATTGATTCGGAGAGTGGAAGGTCAACTCCACGGACCTTGCTCTGCTCCGTCTGGGCCAGACTCACTATGCCCCTTCGGCTGGCATAAAAGTAAACATTACCTCCCACAACAACCGAAGCCCCCCGATTCGATACACCATAATCCTGAACAACTGGCTGCACCGAACAACTTGAAGAGAGGGTAGCATTAGTGCCGGTCGGAATGAACCCCGTTACCATGTGGACATCCTTGTCCTTTAAGATAATTAATCTCTGCTCATCGAATACCACTAAATCCTGAATCTCAGAGTTAGAACCAAAGTTGATTCTGAACAATTGATCAAAATAGGTATGGACATTATCCAGCGAATCGCTGACCGCAACAAAATCCTGTTTATTACCATAAGCGGTGCTACTCGCATCAAACTTTGTCGGTACGACAATTCGGTTTGCAATATGAACCCCATGCGTTGCGTTGGGCATGATCGTACTTAACTGCTGCCAGTGGTCTGGCTCTGTGGAGGGGCTGTCTCCCGCGCTGGTTAATGTTGATGTTGAAGATACGGCGGCTCCTATTAAATGCGCTGCTATTGTTGTTGATTCTGCGCCTCGCGTGCAGGTCGTGAAGGTCGTTGATGTCTTGCCTGTGTAGGTCAGCTTTTCAGACCCGATAAGTATCGTGCCGCTTGTGGGATAGCCATCAGTCTTGTTTACCGTAACCGTAACAGTTGCCGGATGAACGTAAGTGACCTCCGCATTGTCTGAATGGGCGGCAATAGTCGTTCCACCCTGTGCGCGTGCGCCGCCTGAAAACTCCGTGTCAGTCTTGGATGTGTAAGTGATTTGCTCGGTGCCTACTAATAGGGTTCCTGAGTCTGGGTAGCCGATAGTGCTGTTTACTGTAATCGTAGCAGTCGCCGGGTGGACGTAAGTTACCGCCGCATCGTTTGCGTGTACCGCAATAGTTGTTCCGCCTTGTGCGCGTGCGCCGCCCGAAAACTCAGTTCCGGTCTTGGTTGTGTAAGTAATTTGCTCGGTGCCTACTAATATAGTTCCTGCGTCTGGGTAGCCTGCCGTCGAATCGACAGTCACGGTGGTGGTTGTTGTCTGGTCATCTATGCCGCCATCTAACGCAGTGGCTGCTGGCGCATACAACGCGCCATCTAACGCAGTGGCGGCTGGCGCATATAAAGCCTCAGACAGACTCCGGCTAGGAAGTGTGACGCACTGGTAATACTCTTTATTGTTAGTGGCGGTGATCGTGCCAGTAGCGGCTGAGTTGCTGCTGGTTGTCGTGAAAGTAAATGTCGTGTCGCTGGTCTTGGTGATGGCAAAGCGGCCATTGAACTCAGACTCGTTCGCTCCGGCGATGGTAACATCCGCGCCAGTGATGAAACCGTGCGCTGCGCCTGTGGTTACGGTTGCTGTGCCGCTGCTGAATGTAATCCCGCTAACTGACACCAACGGGCCGAAAGCAACCTCATCATCCACAGCATAGGCAGTGGTGCTGTCCCACTGATCAACTTGATCACCGAATCCGGTGTCTTCGCTGACTAAAACCAGTGGAGCAAAGTCGTCACCCCGGAACATGATCAGCTTATTAAATGCCTGAACAAAATTAACCTCACCGACTAACGTGACTCCAGTTGGTAATGCCAGCTCAATCGGGTTATTACCCTGTCGAGTGTAGTGCGCTTTCCCGTCCGCTGCGATTACTACAAACTCCAAGTTTGTGTCAGGATTGCGAAATATTCCAACACCGTGAATCTCGCCAAACGGACGAACCTTGTTATCAATTTCAGGCGTGAGATTGTTTACCCAGCTTGGCTTGTAAACTCCCCGGCGAGTTGCGGCAACCCCATTGCGGAAACGCATGTTCCGAGCTTCGCTCGCCATGCCGGGGGGCAGCAGTGCAGGATCAAGCCGACTGTTCATCCCTGTGAACTGGCTGTCTCCGTCTACCTGTTGTTGTGCGTCTCTCGGCATTATTCTTCTTCGTCACCCAAGGCTCCAGCGTACCAGCCTTCTGGTAGCTTCACCTTGTTCTTGCTCAAAACCCATTCGCCTCCCTTGCGGAAGTAAACCTTGCCGCTCACGTTCGGACCGATTCTCACAACGTCAGAGTCAGTCTTTACGAACACCACTCTCGTCGTCCCGCAGCCTCCTCCGAAAAGAAGACCGCATACGATTGCGAATCTCAGGCTCAGTCTCTGCATCGCTTCCTTTGACATCCTGTTTTATCTCGGCCTTCAGGAACCCTGAAAACCATTCTAGCAATGATTTGATTATCCCCGCCCACATCTAGCTGGTTGGCGGGTTATCCTTCTTGGAATACTCCTTCATTGCGTCCACAATACTTTGCGAACCAACGTAAGCCGGGACGATGATGATAATTGCACCGACAATCTGCTCGGTTAGTTCGGGTGATAGGTTCAGCCATTCAGTTGCAGCCACGGTCAATAGACCTCCAATGGCTACCCAGAGTTTTCGGCTGACGATCTTGGTCTTTATTGTCTCTTTCATTCTTCTTTTATTAGTTTAACGATTTTAACTCCTGTCCAAATGCACGTCATAATCAAAAGGACAATCTTCAGAACGAGTTCAATGTCCGAGAGTGAGACAGTGGCAAGCACTCCCCCGTTTACTCCAAACACTTTCATCCATTCTAGGTCATTCATTATCTCCACCCGATTCATCTAAAGTTATTATGGTATTAGTTGTTCATCTATCTCCACCCAAGATTGATTCTCTTCGTCCCACATATAATGGATAAAGTCCTCATCACCTAACTCTGCTTCCTGTTCCGGCATAGGAACAGGGGCTTCCCAAGAAAGACTTTCCTCGTTTAATAGCCATGAAGGGAAGGGCTGTGGATAGATAAAAGCATCCCGCTCCACATCATACTTCATGCCCTTGCCTGCATACCGTTTTCTGAAATTGTCGTTATAAGAAGTCTGTACCCAGTCAGTGTCAGGAAACATCTTTTGAAGGTATGCTGTGCCTAGCTCTTCAACCTCTTCACCGTCTTTAGTGATAATTTTATTTGAAAGTACCAGCACGCGCTGGACGATTCCTTCTTCATTTATTTCTGCAAAGTGTGCCATAATATTATTAGTTTCGGTATTTCCAGCGGATAATTAATTTACCCGATCCACCTGCGCCTCCATTGTACCTTGTTGCCCCAGTGCCATAGGCCGATTTACCTCCACCGCCACCGCCACCGCCGGAGTTGGTTTCGCCATCTGACCCCGCAGAGGCATTTCCCCCATCTCCGCCACCGCCATCACCGCCAACACCTGCATTTGTGTAGCCGGAACCACCGCCCCCTCCAGCAAAGTAGCCGCTGTTAAACCCAAGGAAGTTTCCGTCCATCCATCCATCATCATCAGTCCAACCTGCTCCGCCATCACCGCCATCAGAGCCGTTGCTTCCGGCTCCTCCAGCACCACCTCCGCCAGCGTAAGGGTCGTACCCGTCCCACGGAGGAGTGCCAGTTCCGTCCGCTCCTCCACCGTCATTTCCTTGGTCAGTGGTTCCGGTTCCGCCTTGCCCAGTATAGCCTCCACCGCCACCGCTTCCTCCGTCTCCGGCATCAGCAGGGGAGGCATAATAATCTGACCCTTTTCCGCCACCAACAGCAGTCTGTGCTGAACCGCTTGTTACGGGAGTAAGCACTGAATCAGTGCCGTCTCCCGCTGTCACTGAAGTTGTGCCAGCAGTTCCCGATCCTCCAATCGTCACATCGTAGGTCTGTTCTAAAGAACCTCCATTATTAAAGGAAGTGTTGCGAATGAAACCTCCTGCACCTCCGCCTCCCCCAGTGCCGACCGCAGAAGTATTTTGAGCAGCACCTCCTCCACCACCTCCACCAATCAGATAGACTTCAATAGTGTTACTTCCCGATTCACTTCCCGCATCAGTTACTTCAAAGGCACTTGCAAGAGTTCCATCCACAACGAAATACTTGTAGTCGGTGTCATACTGATCCTCCTCAATCGTAAGCGAGGAGTCTACGTCGATGGTTACATAATCACTGCCTCCACCCGATTGGAATTGCCACCTTAAAATTGCTACACCATCAGCACCGTTGCTTGGGTATGAGGTTGATAGCGTGTTTCCGCCACCTCCGCCCGAACCTGTAAAGGCAGTTGGAGTGGTTGCTAGGGCTACGTTCCACGTTGCTCCGGCTCCGCCACCTCCAGTTCCGCCATCACCGCCAGTGCCATTATAAGCAGACCCCCCGCCACCACCTGCTCGCGTAACTGCTGATCCTGTGATTGATGAAGATAATCCGTTTCCGCCTGCCCCTCCGTAGTATGTGCTACTATTCATACCAACTGCATCTGCTCCTCCGCCGCCTCCTGCTTTTGCTGTCCCGCCAGCACCACCGTCATTTCCTTGACTACTGTCGGTTGTTTCTCCAGTCACAAGAGAACCTCCAGAGGCTCCGCCACCCGATCCACCGTCACCCACATAAAAAGTATAAGTACCCGAATACATATCATACCCGCCTTCGCCTCCCCCAGTGGATTCATAAGTATTATCGGGGAAAGCCAATGTGCTATCATTGCCATCAGAACCAGCACCTTGAGAAGCACTACGATTCGCCGCCCCACCGCCACCGACAGTAACAGACCCACTGCCTGTTGAGGTTAAAGTTTCAGTTCCAGTGAGATAACCGCCAGCCCCTCCACCACCACCCATGTTCCCTGCATTCCCGCCGCTACCTCCACCTGCAATAAGGAGCCATTCCACTTCGTCACTGCCCGAAGAACTCCCGATGGAATCAACGTCAAAATCTTCAGAGCCAGTTAATATGACATACTTATAATTACCATCAGTCACCACGGTAGAAGAGGCGGGAGTGATTTCGGGGTATTCCCCTCCTTCACTCGCTGTCGCATACCGATATGAATTAATGATGTTACTCATTCTTTAAGTCCAATAACCCAATAGCCAAACCTTTAACCCTTTTGCTGCCCCATCACCAATGTCCGTAATCTCCACCGAAACAAAATCATCCTCTTCAAGTGAGTAAGAGCTTGCAGCGGAATCAAATGCAGTTGCGGCTGCCGTATAATCTGTTCCCGAATTTAAGTCCTCATCCAGCATAGATGTTCCAGTAGATTCCGGAGTTGCTCCTCGATCTTCCAAGCTAATCGCAAGCCCCGTAGTCTCCGCCACATTCAATGACAGTTTCACCTCGGTAACAGTCATGGCTCTTGGGACAGTAATTTTAGCCTTAATCCCAGCCGTAAGCAGGGTGGTTTCATCCGAGCAAGCTATACCAATCTCGGCTGGCATCTTGATCTTCTTGGTTGGATCATCCGTTGCATCCGAATCAACTACAGCAATCTCATCACCCGCACTCCACCCGCTTGCATCTCCACTGCCAGTTATGCTGGAGAGACTGTTGATGTCCATTCCGAGAGTACCCGAAGAAGTAAGCGCACTCCCCGTGCTGGTCTTCAGTCCTTCATTTGCTGTTACCCCTATGCTGGTTACAGTGCCAGTGAACTCGTCAGTGGATGCTATGGTTATAGAGTTTGCCGCATTGGTAACTGAAACATTTGTTCCTGCTGTAATGGTAGCAGCAGCAGGGCCGTCTGCTCCGCCCACAATCAACTGACCGTTAGAGGTTAACGCAACTGCGCCTATTGCGTCTGTCCCTGTGTCTTGTGAAATCAGAACAGCCTTGTCAGTTAACGAGGTAGCCCCTGTGCCTCCTTGGGCTACTGTCAATGCTGTCGTCAATCCAGTGAGCGAAGTGATGTCCGAGTTGGCTCCTTGGGCGGCATAGCTGTGAGTATGCCCCGAAGCCGAAGCACCGATGTCGCTCAGGACTTCTGAAGCACTTCTACCTTCAATTTCAGTTCCGCTGATTCGTAAAAAGTCATCATCCACGACAGCATCGTTGCACTTCGCCACTGACCCATCGGCAATCCCGAAAGTAAGTGCGTCCTGCTTCGCGTTCCATGTAGATGCGCTGGCAATATATCCATCAGCAAGTGTTCCGGTTATCGCGGATGCAGCGAGGTCAATTCCTAGTTCAGTCGATTCAACTACGATTCCCCCATTGGCCTTTAGGTCTGCGCTAAGAGTTGCAGTGTAATCGCCGCTGGTCGTGTTGCTTTGCGAAATGTCCAGACCATCCCCGGCAGTAATATCCACGCCGGTCATGTCGCCTGAACCGCCTCCGCCAGCAACAGCAGCCCATTTCAGGCCAGTTGCCGTGGTGGAGTCTACCGTAAGGACATGGTCATCAGTATCCCCAACAGTAAGTACCGTTGCGGTGTTGTCAGCCGTGGCTACCGCGATGTCGCCTTTAGCGGCCCATGTCGCGTCTGTGGCGATTGGGACGTTTGTGTTTAATGCATTCCATGTCGCCGCACTGGCAATGTTTCCGTCAGGCAAATTACCAGTAACATCGGCAGTTAAATCAATCTGCCCCCGAGTAATCTCTTGGCCGCTGATTGTTATGTAATCGGGTGTCCCTGCTAATGTTACCCCCGTCGAATTGTCCGTGCCTGAAGCGTCCACCCCCAGAGTTGTTCTGGCAGCAGCAGCATTTGCATCGTCTATTAAAGTTCCACCGAATGCGCTGACAGCAGAGGCAGCTAGAGCAGCGTCAGCAGTTGTGCCTTGTGCGGCGGTAGCGTAATCCGAAGTATCAAATGCTTTTACATCTGCCAGATTCGTAACCTCAGAGTCCATCAACGCACCAGCAGCAGTTACGTTGGTGACATCTGTTACATCGGCAGAGGCTTCAATAGCATCGAGCTTGGTATTATCATCGGCCGTGAAATGGAGGTTCGTTGCCCCTTCAGCAATCTCATCCAAATTGTCTTTGGTGAGGATTTGGGAGTCTACATAATCCTTAACAGCGGCAGAGGTTGGCAGTGTGGTGTCGTTATCGTTACTGCCAATCGTATCACTTGAATCAACAACGGAGGTCGTGTTGATAATGCCTTTGCTGAAATTCTCAACCGTAACCTTCTTGGTCACGACAGCATCAGTGTCAACCATCGGCAAAACATCATCAGCCGCTGGTGCGGCACCGAGTGAGTCGAGTTCAGATATTTTCTTGTTAGCCATTTTTCCCCTTAATATGTTTGAACATCCAACCGGCGCACCTGCCCCTGCTGGCGATAAAGTTTGTCAGCCTCCATCATTAATAAACTCTCCGCATTACGATCAGCCGACAACGCCAATTCGTTATTGCCTGTCGAGCGGAGGTAATCAGCGTAAATTCCGCGAGTCAGGTACACTTGAAAGATTGCCGGGATTTTCACGACATCCCACTTGGCCGCCGATGCAGTGGGCGACTCAGTCACAGCCACACTCGTGTTTGCATCATAAAAGTTTCCGCCAAAGTATACCTGATCACCGCTGCTGTAAGCAGACGTGCTACTGTAGGTTGATCCTGTCAGGTTAGGCCGAACAATTCGGTACTCCAGCCAGATCGGTGTAGCATCGTCACGCAACTGAATATATCGATTCGTCCCGTCATCATAAATAGACCAACCTAACTGAGTATTGACCGTGGTCTTCCGGGGGTTCTTACTGCTTACATTCAGTATCTCCCCTGCGTCAGCCGGGAAAGGCGCAGTCTCAACCCCGTCAGTGGTGGTGACAGTTGCACTGGCTACTCGAATAGTATCAGGCCAATATTCTCCCTCCCAGCACATCGACAACCGGCCATCAGCCAAATCTCGTATACGTTGAAACTCGGTCGTGGAGAGATTGTCCCGATCCAACCCAGACAACTGGGCTACTCCGTTCAGCACATTACTGAATGTTAATGTCCTCATTGTCCACCTCCCTGACCCGCAGGAGCTACCCCGGTGAGTCCCACCTGTTTATTCTGAATTTGGGACACCCCCATTTGTAAATTTTGCATATACTTGCCAAACAATTCCTTGAACAACTCGTTGCCCTGCATCGCCTCCTGAACGCCGGGGCTGCTGCTCGCAATCTCTTGAGCGAATTGCATTTTAGTCCCGGCAGTGGGTTCGTTGCTCATGTCCTGATAGGTGGCCTCGACGCCCACCAACATTCCGGTAATCTCGCCCTTCGTTTCCTCGTAAAGTTTTCGGCTGGCACCCTGTTGATCGGTCAGCAATTCATCTGCACTCTCAGGAGCAACTGCCCTGAGTAATTTGTTAACCAGTTTGCTGCGATCAATGGTACCGCCAACATCCAGCGGAACAATGGCTTGTGCGATGGTTTGCATTTTTTGCTTCACCATCTCGTTGTCCATCTCGCTCACATTGAACCTTAAATTAAAATCAAAACGAACAGCATCTTGAGTGATCGCCTGAGAAGCCTGACTGCTCGTGATACGCATAATCTCTTCAGGTGAAAGGTACTGGACGCATAACCTGAACATCTGCCGGTACACCTCCGAATAAGACCGCAACCACTCATTCACCATGCGCTGTTGCTTCATCATAGTTTGCGTCTGAGGGATTTTAGCGTTGGGCCTGCCAAAATATGCGTCTGCCTGCTCTTGGATCGCCTCAATCAAGCTGAAGGCCGTTGCAGGGGGTCTGGAGGGTGGCTGTAGCCACGCATAGTCTCCGGGCTTGGTAACAGGCAACTGAACCCCCGGCCCTATCTTGTTTGCCATGCCAAGACGTTTGCTAACCTGCAAGGGTGGCATCGTCTCAAAGCTCGTAGCATCAAAGATCGAATCACGCTGCACCTTTATCTCGTTCTGCCACGTCTTAACAATGTCAGGCACCCCGCGAGACTCAACCACGCGCCGTGTGACGTTTTCACGCCTGAACAGGACAAACGGATACTGGTTGTGGGCGTAGTCGAGCATCTCGTGAAGGGCGAAAAGTTTATTGCCGTCCACGTCCGAAATTAACGGGCAGAAAATCGTGTAGTAAATTGATGGAACACCGTTGGCATCAATCTGGCGCGTGTAAGCGTAAACAACCTCAACCAAATTATCGCTCCGGTTAAATTCACTGACCAAGCCTGTCAGGGTTGTCTGATCCAGATAGTTCAATGAACGACCAGAGGTGTTCAGTGCCGCATCGACAAATTTTTCATCCCAATTATCTGTCGTCACCTTGCTTCGCAACTCAACCTCTGTCAGGTATTGCCTGCGGAATATCACACGCGCATTCTGAATATCAATTGTCTCAGGCGGGATGGAAATTTCCTCGTGCGGTTTCAGGGCAACAATGGATGGACGATTGCGGCAAAGATAGGCTTCTGGAAAGACTGTCGCCCCGTCCTCACGCAATTCCTTAACGATCTTATTAGCCCTGCGCTTCTTCAGGTCAGGCACAAACTGCATCAATAATTCGGAAGCCTGATCGGCACGATCCTTGTCCGCCACCATCTCAGGTAACTCGGCCAGTATACTTGCCGGGTCACTCTCTTGGGCAATCATAATTAACTGCTCCATCGTGATCGGTTTGTTTCGTAAAGTCGCCTGCTGCTCCCAGCCAACAAACATGGCAGCCCATCCGTAGGTCGAGGTGTAGTTGGCGAGCAGTTCCGCCTCGCGCTGTAAATCATTCTGCATCGTGGTGCGTACCCAGTTGACCAATGTGGTCGCGGCGGCACTGGGTTCAGTGTCAGTCAGTTCAACCGGGTTAACGCGAAGGTCGGCCCTGCTGTGGGCCACGGTTAACATGTCAACGCAGTCACCGATGATCTGGTCAGCTAGATAAACCCGGCAGTCGGATGCACCGTCAAACGGGAAGGCTTGGACTCCTTCAGTTAAATTCTTGCTCCACTTCTTGCCGTCATCAGACTGACCTGACCAACGGGCGAAACGGGTATCCTCTGAGTCACGAATATCGGACAGGCTCAGTCCTTCATCCAATGAACGCTTATACTCCTTGATCAGTTCACCGACATCAGGTGAGTCACTATGCTTTGCAAGTTTGTCGTCCATTACCTGTAAACCTTTACCTTGCGACCGGGCCGGTGATGAATAAATCCGTCACCATCATAACCAACCTGAATCTTATCACCGTGCGTCTTTACCCGCGCTTCAGGATTGTCGCGCAGGTATTCGTCCATAAATTGTTTGTCACCCCAGCACTCGTAACCTAAACGGTTACCCCAGTAATGGTATGCACCTGCCGGGATGCTGCCGCGCATTTCCCCAAGGCCATCGGTTCTGGCGTAGGAAAGATTGTTGTTGTTGGTGGCAATAGCCTTTGCATCCGTGAATGCGGCAGACTGTTGATCAAAAAGTCTCTGCCCAAGAATCTCAGTCACTTGACGACCAAGACCCTCAGGCAGAGATTGAATTGCATGTTCGAGCATTTAGCTTTTAGGAGCCAAGGTCGAACTTACCGTGTGCCAATGGGTTATGAACCACAAGGGCTGCAATGGCTTGGATCATGCGGATCGGGCCACCACCAGCGTCAGGTAGTTCCTTAACTTCTGGCAGGCTGCTGTAACGCAACTCGATACCACTCATGTCCAGAACATGTCCATCCGTAGCGGCTGGCATGAAGTTACTTGGCACCAAACTTATTGTGCCAAAATCTCCGCTGAACACATCCAGCGAGACTGTCATTTTCTTGCCGTTGACCGGACTGAACGTGCGAACCTGAGTTGCAGGTGTGCTGGTAGTCGAACCTTCAGCAGCGGTGCGAATGCCGGTCAGGCGATCCGTTAAACCACGCTTTAGAGTGCGTCCACAGGGCATCATGTAGCTCTTGATATTGCCGGTTTGGGCAAAGATAGAACTAAGCACGTCCTGCACCGTTTCGTCAGTGATATTAGCAGTGGTAGCAGTCGTCTCAATACTTGCAGACGGAGTGCGGTATGCACTCGGAACCTGAAGCACAGAACCACCAGCGGTACTGATCCAAGTTGCCAACCCCTTAGTGAGGTAAGCGTCAGACCCGTCATCAGCTTGAGCATCGTTTGCAGAGCAAACAGTTAGCTCAATATCACGTTTCAGTTCTACGATCTTCTTAGCGATACCACCGGCCAACTCAGAGTTGAGTCCAGCAACATTGCTAACGTCCATCGCCAACGTCGATACGCGAAAAGCGCGACGAAAGACTTGAACGTAGTTTTGTATAAGTGCGCGATTGGCACCGGGGTCTTCGTAAGAAGACACATCAGTTCCATCCACGGTTCCTGTGCTGACGGCGGAGGCATAACTGTCTCCCTGCCATGTCATTAATGTATTACCGGGCTTGCTGCCTTTTTTAGCGGCAGAAGTCACCGGAGTATCGTGTGCATCCACGTTGGCAATAAGATCGGCTAAATCCTCTCTCTTACCAACTTGTGTGCGTTCTAATGTTACGGCCATTATAGCCCTCCTTTTTTTTGTGCCACTCGTCTATAAATGATCTGCGGCGATTAATTGGGCGAGGTCGTCCACTTCACCCGTCTCAGAGAAGCGTTTTCGTGCAGAAGATGAACGGACTGTCGATTCATCCACCGGGGCCGGTTCGGCAGTCGGTGCCGCTGGCTGTTTCGGTGCCTTCTTCGGTGCCGCTGTTTCCTTCGGCTGCTTGGCCTGATGTTCCGCGCGAAGACGCTTAGTCATCCCAACCAAGGTATCGCCCACGATAATCTTGTAATCGGGAAACTGCTGAATCGCAGGAAACTCACGCAGGATTGAGGCGGCTGACTGATACTCGGAGGAGGCTTTATCATTCCACCACTTGTATACTTTGCCTGCGTACTCCTCATTCTGCTGATATTCCCGAACCCATTGCGTCCGTTGCGGAAGCCATTTGCGGATCGCCTTCGATGCTTGTTTACGTATCTCGCGCACCTCCTCGGCTGAGTATTCCACTTCACCGTCACTGGTGTTGACCACTGCTCCGTCCATGTTGTCGTCGCACCAATCCATCACCTGCTCGGCGTTGTGTTCTTCCCGTTGTACGTCCTCCAGCTTCGTGACATGCGCGAAAGGGTTGTCCGGGGTGACAGGAGCCGTAGCAACTGCCTCCGGTTCGGAGTCCTTGGATTCGAGTTTAGCCTTTAAATCGGCTATCGTCTCCTCGGCCCCCTTCCATTTTTTCGTCAACTTATCAATCCGCTTTTGAACGCCACGGGGAGTCTCCTCCTCGGCATCTTCGGCTTCTGCTTCGTCTTCCCCGGCGTTTGCTTCCGTTGCATCTTCATCGGCAGCCGGTTCATCCTCTGCTTCTGCTTCTTCTTCGGTATGTGAAAGAACGTCCTCTTTGCCTTCCTCGGCCTCTGCTTCAGCAGGGGTTTCGTCTGGCGTTTCTTCTTGCGGAACAGTCTCTAGTTCCAATGTTTGTTTCAGAGCGTCTGCCAAACTGGCTTCGTCTGTAACTTCCACGGTTTGGGGGCTGTCCGTTTGCCCAACTTTTGTCGCCATTGCTTTTTTGTGACCCGCAAAGTGGGTCGGTATCCCCAGCGTTTAATTATGTGAGGCGAAAAAAACGCAGAAACATTTCGCCGTTTTAAGGTAGACAAGAAAAAAGGCTCTGAAGAAAGGGAGTGCTTCCCGAACGGATGGTTAATGAATCTTAATGCACCAACATAGCGAAGGAGGTGGTATTTTGTCCGTTTATTATTTGGTGGACACAATCACCTTAAAGAACACCCAATTGAATGGGGTATTTTGTCCGTTGATTATTTGGCGGAAATAAACTCACTTATCCCGCATTTATTTTTAATTAAATTCCGCCATTTTTAATTGACACCAGATGGTAAGGTTTAGCGTCTAACTGATCAGGAAGGGGGCGTATGTTATGGGTGGAAGCGAACTGGGACTAGTTATGGCCCTCATTGATACCGCAGCTAATGTTGCGCTGGGATGTGCAGCAGTGGCTTACGTCATCAGGAGGGAAAAACAGTAAACAGAAACGGGCGGCTCATTTCGGGCCGCCCGTCTTCTTTTCCATGTGAGGTTGGGTTATTTGGGCTTCTTCCCGGCACGAATCTTCCGGTAGTAATCTGAGGCGTTTTAGCCTAAAAAAACAGGGCCAGGATTGCGTTCTAAGGCGTTTTGATTGATGGCCGGGTATGTTGACATGGGGTAAATTGAGTTTAAATTACTACCTGTCTAGCCATTCCCCAAACCGGATCAAATATTGCCGTTTCATCATCGAGGTGCTGAATCATCTCACCACACTCATTGAAGCAGCATTCGTATTCCTTGATCTGACAGCAACCTGTCTTGTTTACTTTCTTGGCATACCGTTTTGCCTCGGCCAGTTTGTGAGAGTAAAAATCTTCAACCTCCACATCCTCTTCAATCCACCCCCAAACCCGATAATACTTCCCCGTCTCTGCTACCGTCTCTCCCTCTACTGTGTCGCCTATCTCGTAACTCATGCCAATAGTATCGCATAAGGCGTGCCAAACTATAAATGCCTGCTTTTACGGGGTGCATGACTTTAGAGTCATGTAAAAAAATCAATCTAGGTTTAAATTCTATCAATAAAGATTGATAAAATCAGCCGCCCGTCTTCCGGGCAACGGCCATTTCGCGTAACGCAAGGAAGTGGTCACGCACTTCACGCACGGCGGCTGCCTTCCCACACATGTAGGCCCGTTGATTCGCGTCAAGGGTAGCGTCCAGTGCGGTGTCAGTCTCCACCTCCACGAAGTCATTCATGCCCTTCAGCATCTCCTCAAACAATTCATTCTTACCGTCCCACTGGTAAGCCGTGTAATTTATTTCACTTAATTCCGACATGCTTTAAAAGGTCTTCCTTATGATATTTATGGCGGCCACCTAAAGTCGTATAAACTTTTATCAGGCCAGCCTTGCGTAGCTTCTGAATGTAACGCTCCTCTAATCCCGTCAACTCAGTCGCCTGCTTCAGGCTTAACAGTAATGGCAGTTCTTCGATCATTAATAAGCCCCTCCACCCACAGCCGCATACGTCTTATCATCAACATGCGCCAAGTCGCTCGTGATCAGGTAACGTAAAACGTCAACCGGGTCTTTGAATTTATTCTTGTCAGCACCGGCACTGCTCACGTTCTGCAAGCAGTCAATCAGGTTACCGCAGTCACGGCTCACATACAGTTTCGGTTCATTGATCATCGTCACAGGTTCCTCAGTGTTATAGCTCATCTGTTCATTGATTTGCTGCACACCCTGATCCACGTTCAAACCCGGTGCAGGCGTGAACCACATTTCATTCGGTTCATCCGCCAACATGTCAATCAGCGTAACGCCTCCCTCCTTGGTCGCCTGCGCCGATCCTCCCGCTCTTGGATCGATAAAGCGTTCCTCAATCTTTTCGCCATCCTCCAGTTCCAGAAATAATTCCTTATACTCGTTTATCCCACGACCCTCTGGCTTCTGCGCTGGCCCCATCTGCCCCTCAACCTTGTCGCCCGGTATCGCCCATTCGCCATACGTTTCCTTGTCAGGCCATTCCCGGTAAATGTACATCTTGCCGTCAGGCGTGCAACGCATCCACAGTGCCGACCAGTTACGACTCCCGGCAGGATCAGTACACATGTAGTTCGTACCCTCCAGTGGCACGTCCTCCGGGTTAACGATATGGTCAGGGCCAAACTTCGGAAACCAGTTGCCCGTTGCCTTCTCGCACCATCCATAAGCCCTGAGACGAACGGTAACCGTATTCTCCCCGGCCAAGCTGCGTTCCATCTCTTCAGGAGACTGAAACGGATTCATCTCAGAATGAAACCAGATGACCGCACTATTCTCCTTCACGCACTTCGCTTGATAAGGCATGTGACCGGGCTTGCAACCAACCGGAGGCGGCGAGTTCTGAAGCAAGGAGGCTGCCTTCTGATCAGTTACTTTAGCACCGGCCACAAAATCATTCACCACAGGTGTCCACCCGGTAATCGGCGTAGCTGTAATCAACAGCTTACCCGTCTTCCTGCTACCCCGCCTCGTAATCAATCGATACTCACCCGTCTCAACCCAGTGATACGGCACCAACTCATCAAACCATATCATGTCACCCTCAAAGCCCTCCATAATATCAGGCTGTTGAGCATAATTCAAAAACCAGCACTGACTGCCGTTCGGCAAGATAAACGTGCCATCAGTAAAACCATTCTTTTGAGAGTAATTAATATTCGTCGTCTTCGTCTTCTTAATCCCCTTAAACTCCAAAGGAATATGCCCAAACACCGCAGGCTGCTGGTCACGAATACTACTCGCTGCTGTCATCGAAAAACACGCCACCCGGCTATCCGGTTTACTCATCAAAAGCTGCATCACATAATGGGCCGCAAATTGCGTTTTACCGCTCCGGTTGCCCCCGGACACTAACATCCTATCGTTACCCTCCAAAAGCGCACCAGCGTCCTTCCAGTGTTCAGGAATGACACAATGCCGATACGGATCAATGTAGCTCGGCCTCAGTTTCTTGTAGAAGTAATCATGCAGCCACTCCTGCACCCTCTCAACACCCTGCTCCTCAACCTGTTCAGCCAGATACTCCTTCGTTAAGCCGACAAACCGCGAAGGCGGCCACAGCAAACATGTCTCCAGCAATTCCTCCGGGGTTTTAGGTTGCAGGTTCATTGATCCACCAAGTCCGGGTTCTTTGAGTGCGACAAATCATCAATCGGCAGATGAACATACGTTTCTGCTGGGCAATTCGTGCAACTCAGGTTCGTCACTATCCCTTCACCTTCAAAACCATAATCCTCGTAATCATGGTCACCACCCCAAATCAATTCCGAATTGCAATGCCAACAGTTCATTGCCAATCAAAATTGCCGGGAAATGATCGGCAACACATTTTGTCGATCAAAAGAAAAGGCCAACAGGGTGTTCACTATCCCGGTGGAGCTACGCAGCCCAGAAGGCCATGAAGTTAAACCGGAAGTCCACGACTCTCTCGCGGCTCTAGTCCCTGTCAGCGTTTTCATCGTATCGGCTATTTACGTTTTTGTCGAACCTGCCACCCTTCCCGCTCCGCCAGCCAAGCACTAGCTCGACGATTAAAATCTTCACACTCCTTTACCGTAGGTATCTTACCAGCAAAACCCTCACAAGACTCGCTCACACGCAGATCACTGCAAGAATAGTTGCGGGGCCGATGACCTGCCTCATACCTCTTGTCTGCCGGGATTAACGGCATTCATCGCCCTCCGGTCGCCTCGGCCTCCTGTAGCCCTTCCACCCATTGCCCTCCTTCCATACCGTTACCCGTAAACCCGGCTTGTACATCCGGTTATCACCCACATTCACAATCTGCGGCTCACTCTCACCATCAATCAAGCATCGCACCAAGCGCGTGTTCAATATTCGCGCCTTCAATACCTCCGCACCCCTCGTAACAGGCCCATCAGGCAGTAACTCGCTCACATCGAATTTCAGGTCAGACGCTAACCTCCGCAAACCACACTCAGTCCATACCATCGACCGACCAAACATCAGCCAATCCACGTTACCCTCGTACTGGCCGCTCTGGCGGTGCCGCCTCAGCTCCTCACGCGATAAACCTGTTGATGCAGCGATTGCCGCTTCTTTCGTCATTGCCGTCATTGCGCTATTGGTAAAATTAAATTTCCCCCCTTATCCGTCGCAAAACACCCGCTGAAAATCGAGGCACCCCCCCCGCCCCCTCTTGTGGTGTGTCTTTTTGACCATACCATATGTGGGGTAGGTATTTTTTGCCGGTTTGATCGAGTTGTACGAAATTTGTACGGTTTTCCATTTCACTCCTGTTTTTCTGGGGGATTTATGTCAACACACGCAGACTTTTCGTCTGTTTG
>Ga0208766_1000699_pt1 | contig 18401 bp, 19 predicted proteins | sample ETN01SmetaG_3_FD_185792 | JGI IMG/M metagenome (GOLD analysis project Ga0208766, IMG submission 185792) | Marine microbial and viral communities from oxygen minimum zone, Eastern Pacific Ocean - ETNP2014F12-01SV263 (SPAdes) (version 2) | ecosystem: Environmental > Aquatic > Marine > Oceanic ... | reverse complement strand
TTAGTAAAACCTTACGAAAAAGTTAAGCGAGGTGATGTAATTTCAACTTCTGGAAATTCAGGAATAAGTTCAGGACCTCATCTTCATTTTGAAATTTGGAAAGATGGGGAACCTGTCGATCCTTTATTGTATTTTCCAGAGCTAAATCAATCAAATATTAGTGTGAAATAAATTATGGCTAAAAACGATTATAAAGATGTACATACAATGATTGGCACAGATGCTGTTATTCAAGGCAACGTTACCTGTCAGGGCGGTGTTGCTGTCTACGGAAAAGTATTTGGCGATGTTGTTTCAGAGGGGCCAGTACGCATTGCTCGCGGAGGAGAAGTTCATGGAAACGTACAAGCTAATGACTCTCAAATAGGCGGAATGGTAGATGGAAATGTTCGAGTAGAAAATAGAGCGGTTTTAGGATCTGAGTGCAACCTAAAAGGGGATTTAGTATATAGAACCCTAGTAATTGAAGAAGGTGCTCAGTTCCAAGGGCATTGTGTAATGGTTGAAAACGAAACACCTCCTAGCGATAGTTAAATAGATAGACTATCTTTTTTATGACAAAAAAAGATGATGATTTCATTCAAAGAACCTTGAATGAATTTCAACGTTTCTTAAGATTGTCAGGTCCAGCAGCAAGCGCCTCATATTCGCTATTAGGTGCCATTATTTTATTATCTCTAATCGGTTACATAGTAGATAATCGCTACAGTACCTATCCAATATTTTTTATTTCTGGTCTTTTAGCTGGGCTGATTATTGGCTTTTATGAATTATATAAATTTATCAATAGAAAATGAGGCAGTTAATAAATTATGTTTTATTTGCCGCTTTTATTTTGACCATTGGCTTGTTGATATATCCTGAAAATAAAAAGGAAATTATATTAGGAACGCTAACACCCTTTGCTGTCTCTCTAACCGAAACTTATTTACTCTTTAAATTCAGCCAAACGGATATTATGTCGACTACAAAAATTTTGATGATTGGCTTTGTTTTGAAAATGATATTTTTTGCACCATTTTTATTAGCTCTTATTTACTTTTATGCTTTTAACACTCACTCATTTGTGTTTAGCTTTTTGGGCTCTTTTATAGCGTTTCATACGTTGGAAGCAATGTTTATAAATTCACTTTTTAACCATAGGCAAAAAAAGTATAAATGATTTTAGGCGGTGAAAAGTCAACCGGTCAAAGCGTAACCAATCAAGTTGCTGATTATATAATTAGTCACGTTTCCAATTCTGACCAAGCTCACCCTATTTTACAATTACCTAGTGTTTATGGAATAGATATGTCCGTGACAAAACATGTACTGATGTTATGGATTGTAGCGATAGTGGTTTCTCTATCTATCATAGTTCCTATTCGAAGATTCTTACGACAAACAACATATAACCCCTCTAGAACATCAAGCGCTATTGAGGCTATTGTGCAATTTATTAGAGATTCCATAGTTGCTCCAAATGTTGGACCAAAATGGGTCAACACTTGGACCCCTTTAATTCTTACCTTCTTCTTTTTTATTCTTTTTGCAAATGGTATCGGCATGATCCCAATTTTTGATTTTTTAGGGGTAACAAATAAATTTGTACATTCTAATTTTATTGATAGCCTAACTCATGGTGGCGCAACTGCTACTGGTAATTTCCATGTTACTGCAGCTCTTGCTTCCATTACATTTTTTGCAATAATTATCGCAGGTTCAAAAGCGCATGGCTTTATTAATCACTGGAAAAACCTTGTACCGCACGGACTTGCTTGGCCTGTTTATATCATTTTGATTCCCATTGAATTAATGGGGATGATTGTTAAGCCATTTGCATTAACAATGCGACTAGCTGCAAATATGACAGGTGGACACATTGCTATTTTAGCATTGTTATCATTAACGGCTATTTTTGCTGATAAATTTCAATCAACTGTGGCTGGAATTGGCGCTGCTTTAATATCGGTACCAATGGCTACAGCAATTTCTGGACTTGAAATAATCGTTGTTTTAGTGCAGGCATATGTTTTCACATTGCTAACTGCAGTATTTATTGGAATGGCGATTAATGTTCATCATTAAACAAATAAGGAAACAATAATATGGAACCTACAACATTTCTCCCAATTGGACTCGGCTTGATTGTCATAGGTGCTGCTATGGGCATTGGAAAATTTGCATCTGCTGCCGCAGAAAGCATTGCACGTCAGCCTGAAGCCGCTGATAAGATTACTGCTGCTGTCAATTTGCCTTTATTCTTGCTTGAAGGTGTTGCTATCTTAGCAGAAGTATTCGCTTTCTTGATGCTTGTTCTTTAAGAGCATAGAAAAAGCAAATTCATAGGACAATGAAATGAATTTCTTAGTTATAGCTATTTTTGCAGGCGATAGTGGAGGGAAAAACCTATTAACGCAAGTAACGCCAGGACTATATATATGGACAATAATTACATTTTTATTGCTTTTTTATGTCCTTGCAAAGTTTGCTTGGAAGCCCCTGTTAAAAATGCTCGAAGAAAGAGAAAGCTTGATTAGGAATTCTCTAGATGACGCCGAAAAAGCTCGTCAAGAATTAGAGAAGCTTAGTTCAGAATCAGAGGCAATAATTTCCAAAGCCCGCTCTGACGCTCAATCAATTCTTTCTGATGGAAAAGCAGCTGCTGAAAAAATCAAAGAAGATACGATTTTGAAAGCAAAAGATGAGGCAGAAAAAATTAGAGAAGATGCACAGCATCAAATTCAAGTTGAAAAGGATAAGGCAATTACTGATATTAAAAAAGAAGTTATCGATTTATCAATTTCAGTAGCTGAAAAACTAATTAACAAAAATATCAGCGAACAAGATAACAGTTCCCTAATTGAGGAATCTTTGAAAAAAATCAAAAAATATGAAGCTTGATCAAAAAGCAAAGCAGTATTCAGAAGCACTGTTTAATGTAGCTGTTGAATCACAGTCAGAGATTGAGGTTAAAGACTCACTTATTAATGTTTGCAATGCCATAAGAAACTCTGCTGAATTCAGATCATTCTTACTCTCAAAGAGAGTATCAAGCTCTGATAAAGCTAAGGCAACCAAGGAAGTATTTGGAAGCAAATGCCATGAAATTATTAGTGAGTTTATTGCTCTTTCTAATAATGATAATCTTGTAAAGATTATGCCTTTAATCAGAAAGCACTACAATCTTATACTTGCAGATAAAAAAAATATTGTAAATGTTACAGCTGACGTTACAGTTGATTTATCTGAAGATAGAAAAGCAGAGCTGAAAAAATTACTAGACCAGTCTTTGAAAAAAAATACAGAGATTTCTTTTAAAGTAAATCCTGATCTTATTGGTGGAATTAGACTGAGAGTGGGCAATGAGCTTGTGGACGCTTCAATAGGAAATCATTTAAAAAACATGCGTCAGGAAATGTTAGACGCTTAATATTTAGAAAGAAACTATGGAAATCAAAACTGATAATATCACAGCACTACTTCAAGAACAGATCAAGAAGTTTGATTTATCTGTTGATGTATCTGAGGTTGGTGAAGTAATTGAAATAGGAGATGGGGTTGCCCGCGTTTCGGGTCTTGAAAAAGTTATGAGCTCAGAACTTGTAGAACTCCCAAATGACGTTTACGGCATGGCTCTTAATTTGGAAGATGATAACGTTGGCGTGGTTTTATTTGGTGAATCTAGCCATGTTAAAGAAGGTGATCTCGCAAAACGAACAGGAAAAGTCGTTGAGGTGCCAGTAGGTGATGCAATGCTTGGACGTGTTGTAAATCCATTAGGTCAGCCCATTGATGGTAAAGGAGCAATTGATACTAAAGATTTCCTTCCTATTGAAAGAAAAGCATTAGGTGTTATGTCGCGCTCACCCGTTAATCAACCCTTACAAACAGGTATTAAAGCTGTTGATAGTATGATACCAATTGGTCGGGGTCAACGCGAACTCATTATTGGTGATCGTCAAACTGGAAAAACTGCGGTAGCAGTTGATGCAATTATCAACCAAAAATATACCCATGAGACAGATTCGCCAGTTTATTGTATTTATGTTGCGATTGGCCAAAAAGCATCAACTGTTGCTTCTATCGTTGCTGAGCTAGAAGCAAACGGGGCAATGGAGTATACTACAGTAGTCTCTTCAAGCGCCTCTGACGAAGCGCCGTTACAGTATATTGCTCCATATTCTGGATGTGCAATGGGAGAGCATTTCAGAGATAATGGAAAACATGCTCTAATTATTTATGATGATTTATCAAAACAAGCTGTTGCTTACCGTCAGATGTCACTCATTCTTAGAAGGCCTCCTGGAAGAGAGGCCTTCCCAGGTGATGTTTTTTATCTTCATAGTCGGTTATTGGAAAGGGCATCAAAGCTCTCTGAAGATCTTGGAGGGGGTTCATTAACTGCTTTACCGATTATTGAAACACAAGAAGGTGATGTGTCTGCCTATATTCCCACAAACGTGATTTCGATTACTGACGGACAAATTTATCTTGAGAAAAATCTTTTCAATTCAGGTGTTAGACCTGCTATTGATGTTGGTATTTCAGTTTCTCGCGTAGGTGGCAATGCGCAAATCAAGGCAATGAAAAGTGTTGCAGGCACGCTTCGATTAGACCTTGCGCAGTACCGCGAACTTGAAGCTTTTGCAAAGTTTGGCTCTGATCTTGATAAAAATACTTTAGCTCAATTGACTCGAGGTGAGCGCATGGTAGAGATTCTTAAGCAAGGACAATATGTACCTATGCCAGTTGAAAAACAGGTTGCAATAATTTTTGCAGTATCAAAAGGGTATTTGGACTCTGTTCCTGCTGATAAGGTAGCTGAATTTGAATCAAGTCTTTTTGATTATTTAGAAGCAAATAACGCTAATGATTTAAAAACGATTGTTAAGGAAGGCGTTATTTCAGATAAATTAGAAACTAGTCTTGAAAAAGCAATCTCAGAATTTGCAAATGGGTTTGCCGTTTAAATAATGGCTAATCTTAAAGATATTCGTGATCGAATTAAATCGGTCAAAAGTATTCAAAAGGTTACCAAGGCAATGAAAATGGTTGCGGCTGCGAAAATGCGAAGAGCTCAAGAAAATATGGAAAAAGCTAGACCCTACAATCACCGTTTAGTAGAAATTATTCAGCATTTACTTCCATCCGTTGAAAGAGATATGCTGCCATTATTAGAAGTGAGAGATGTAAAAAGAGTAGCGTACGTTGTTGTTACATCCGATAGGGGATTAGCTGGATCTTTTAATAGCAGTATATTAAGAAAATCTCATAATGATATTGATGAATTTGGTAAAGAAAATGTGGATATTTTCTGTATTGGTAAAAAAGCCAATGATTATTTTAAATCTAGACAATATAATATAGTTGATTCATATTTTGATTTTTGGAATGAATTAAATTTTAATCAATCAATGAAAATTGGAAGCACAATAATTAATCACTTTCTTGATCAGTCTGTTGATGAGATTCGAGTTATTTATAATGAATTTGTAAACGTCGCGACCCAAGCAGTTATTACGGAAAAGTTATTACCAATTGAATTGGATGAAGATGAATTAACCGACATTGATTATCTTTATGAACCATCTAAGAAGAAAATTGTCAAATCATTGATTCCACGTTACTTAAATGCTCAAGTATGGAAATACTTGTTGGAATCGTACGCCAGCGAGCAAGCTGCAAGAATGGTTGCAATGGAAAATGCTACAAGCAATTCTGAAGATATGATAAAAAATTTAACATTAGAATTTAACAAAGCACGCCAAGCTGCCATAACAACAGAGATGTTAGAGATTGTTAGTGGAGCTGAGGCGCTAAAAGAATAAAGGGATTCTTAATATGTCAAATATGACTGGAAAAATTTCTCAAATAATGGGTGCAGTAGTTGACGTTGCATTCGAAGACGGCCATTTGCCAAATATTATGAATGCTCTAAGCGTTGATAGAGGTGAAGAAGGGGCTTTAGTTTTAGAGGTTGCTCAGCATTTGGGTGATAGCATGGTTAGAACAGTAGCAATGGATTCAACAGATGGATTGACTCGAGGAGTGGATGTTGTTGATAGCGGCTCTCCAATCACTGTACCTGTTGGTCAAGAAACGTTAGGAAGACTTTTTGATGTTCTTGGCAATGTAATTGATGGAAAAGGCGATCTTAAAACTGATAAAAAGAATCCAATTCATAGGCCTGCTCCAAAGCATGAAGAATTAACTACTTCAACAGAAATTCTAGTTACTGGAATCAAAGTAGTTGACCTTATGGAGCCATATACTAAAGGAGGAAAAACTGGTCTTTTTGGTGGGGCTGGAGTAGGTAAGACGGTTTTAATTCAAGAATTGATTAGAAATATTGCAACGGAACATGGTGGTTATTCTGTTTTTGCAGGAGTTGGTGAGCGAACTAGAGAAGGTAATGATCTTTATAATGAAATGACCGAGTCCGGGGTGATTGATAAAACAACAATGGTGTTTGGTCAAATGAATGAACCTCCTGGAGCTCGTTTAAGGGTTGCTCTAAGTGGATTGGCTATGGCTGAGTTTTTTAGAGATGATGAAGGAAGAGATGTTTTATTGTTTGTTGATAATATTTTTAGATTTACTCAGGCAGGATCTGAAGTATCTGCTCTTTTGGGAAGAATGCCTTCTGCGGTGGGTTATCAACCAACCTTATCAACGGAAATGGGAGAGCTTCAAGAAAGAATTACATCAACAAAAAAAGGATCTATTACATCAGTACAGGCGGTATATGTACCCGCAGATGATTTAACTGACCCAGCGCCTGCAACAGCCTTTGCTCATTTGGACGCAACATCAGTTCTTGAAAGAAAAATTGCTGAATTGGGTATCTATCCTGCAGTTGACCCATTAGCATCAACTTCAAGAATTTTAGATCCTAGGATAATTGGTGATCGTCACTATAATGTAGCAAGAAACGTTGAGGGCGTCCTGCAAAAGTATAAAGATCTTCAAGATATTATTGCAATCTTAGGAATGGATGAATTATCTGATGAAGATAAATTAACTGTTTCTAGAGCAAGGAAAATTCAGAAATTTTTCTCTCAACCATTTTTTGTCGCAGAACAATTCACTGGAACTCCAGGTAGATATGTTGAACTTGAGGATACCGTTTCAGGTTTCGAAGCAATTTTAAATGGTGAAGCTGATGAAATCCCTGAAAATGCGTTTTCATATGTTGGATCAATTGATGAGGCTTTTGATAAAAGCAAAGATGTAAAATCAGATAGCTCCGATGATAAATCAAAAAAGGAAGAGAAGCCTTCTAGTGGAGAAAGTGAACAAGATAAAGAAGAAGTTGAAACTGAAGAGTCATCTGCTGAACAAAATTCAGATCAAGAATAAAATTATTTTTTATGAAAACTTTTAGCCTAGAAATAGTTACTCCAACCCGAGCCTTAAAAAAAGATAATGTCACATATCTGCGCTGCCCTGGAATGGATGGATTATTTGGTGTTTTATCTGGCCATCGCGATGCCCTGATCGCACTTAATTTAGGAGAGATTAAAATATCTCAAGATAATAATGACCTGATTTATGCAACGAGTGGTGGATTTGCTGAGATATCCGGTGATAAAGTTGAGCTTCTTGTAGAAACGATTGAAGAAGCTGAAGAAATAGATAAGCAAAGAGCTGAGGCTTCTTTAAAGCGCGCCAAGGATCGTTTAAAGTCAAAAGAAGGTGTTGATCCTAAAAGAGCAGAGTTAGCGCTTGCACGAGCTATGAATCGTTTATCTATTTCAAAAAAATAGCTTCCAACCTTTTTTCCTTCTTATTCTTGAAACATTTAGCGTATCAAGAATTTTTTTATAAATTTAACTAAATCATTTATGAATATTAGAACACATACATGTGGTGAATTGCAATCTAATGATTGTGAAAAATCTGTTATATTAAATGGATGGGTTAATACCGTGCGCCTTCATGGTCAGGTAGTCTTTGTTGATCTGCGCGATAGGTATGGAAAGACACAAATTGTCTTTAATTCTGATAATTATAGCGGTGATTTTGAGCAAGTAAAAAAACTATCCATGGAAGATGTATTGTCTATTTCTGGCAAGGTTCGCGATAGAGAGAAGAATTCAGTTAATCCCGATATGCCCACAGGTGAAATTGAAGTTTATGTATCCACAATGGAAATTTTAAATTATGCGGATCCACTACCATTTGTGATTTCTGATCGAACTAGTGCGGAAGAAGATCTAAGGTTAAAGTTTAGATATCTTGAACTACGCACTGATGAATTACAACAAAATATTAAGACGCGACACAATGCATACCAAGCAGTGCGAAGCTATTTAGCAAAAAAAGATTTTATTGAAGTTGAAACCCCTGTGTTGATGAAGTCAACACCTGAAGGCGCAAGGGATTATCTAGTCCCAAGTAGAATTCATCATGGAAAGTTTTATGCGCTTCCACAATCTCCCCAGGTCTATAAGCAAATATTGATGATTTCTGGATATGATAGATATTTTCAAATTGTTAAATGTTTTAGGGATGAGGATTTAAGAGCTGATAGGCAACCTGAGTTTACTCAAATTGATATTGAGATGTCATTTATTGATGAAGAAGTAATTTTTAAAGAAATGGAAGGATTAACTCAGCATATATTCAAATCAGTCAAAAATATTGATTTGCCAAAAACATTTCCACGACTGACCTATGATGAGTCAATGGAGCTTTATGGGTCAGATAAACCCGATACTAGATTTGAAATGCATTTGATCGATGTAAAAAGCCATACTGATCAATCCGAGTTCAATGCATTTAAATCATCCCCTTGTGTTAAGGCAGTTGTGGTTAAGTCAGGCGCTAAGTATTCTAGAAAAAATATTGATGATTATACAGATTATGTCAAGAAATACAAGGCCAAAGGTTTAGCGTGGATGAAGATGGAGTTAGATGAGCTCACAGGGGGCATTTCAAAATTCTTCGATAGTACTATTCAAAAAGATCTAATTCAATCTGCCAATATGGAAGATGGCGACATTATCTTTTTAATTGGAGATGAAAAAGAAGTTGTACTAACCGCGCTGGGCGCCCTTAGAGTATTAATTGGTAAGGAGGAAGGATTATGCGATTCAACTAAATTTAATCCTGTTTGGATAACTGACTTCCCTATGTTTGAATTTGATAGTGATTCTGATAGGTATGTTGCAAGACATCATCCCTTTACAGCTCCAGCTTCTACTAATATTGATGATCTTAATTCTGACCCTGCCGCATTAAAATCTCGTGGCTATGACCTTACGATGAATGGCTATGAAATAGCAGGAGGGTCAATTAGAAATCATCAACCTGATTTTCAATCAAAAATCTTTGAATTATTAGGTATGGATAAAGAAGAGATTAGTTCAAGATTTGGATTTTTAGTTGAGGCTCTTAAGTACGGCACTCCTCCACATGGTGGTATTGCTTTTGGTTTTGATAGATTGATTATGATTTTATCAGGCTCAAGCAATATTCGCGATGTTATTGCGTTTCCAAAGACTACATCAGCATCTTCTTTAATGGATGATTCTCCTAGCTCTGTATCAAAAGACCAATTATCAGAATTAAATATTGATATAGTAGATAAAAAGAAATAAAAATCTATTCACTTGAAAGAGGTTAATATCTTTCGAATTCTTTTCTTATGAATTATTCTGATTATTGTAGCCCAGGTACCAAAATTCAAACACGATATCTAAAAGTTTCTAATGATATCCAGCTATTTGAAGTTCGTTTTTCACCGAAAAATATTTCAAAATATCCTCCTGTAGTTTTCATAGCAGGTTGGGGTTCATTCATTCAAGGATGGGAAATTGTTCTCAAAGAAATGACCAAGCATTTTGAGATTTATTATATCGAGACAAGGGAAAAGAGTTCAGCGAAACATGTAAAAGAGCAAAAAATTAGTATTCAAAATATTGGAGATGATATAGCTAAAGCCGTGCAGTTACATGATATAGATGATAATAGCTTTATAGCCTTTGGAAGCTCAATGGGTGCAACCGCAATTCTTGATGCAATGGCTGAAAATAAATTAAATCCATACTTAGCGGTACTTATTGGCCCAAATATTGAATTTAATATCCCACGATTTCTAATCATTATTATAGCCGTTATTCCAACTCAGCTTTATAAGTTTATCAAGCCTTTTGCAAAATGGTACATGAAGAAGAAATATATTGATATGAATTCTGATTCCAAGCAATACCATAAATATGCTTACGTCTTAGATAATATTCATCTCGGAAGAACTCGTCGCTCAGCATTGAGCTTTAAAAAATATAGTTTTCAGGATAAAATCGAACAAATAAAAAAAAGAATTTTGGTTTTTTCTGGCAAAAAAGACATATTACATAGCTATGAAAAAACTTTAGATATGGTTAATAGGGTTGAGCAAGCAACGCTAATTAATCTAGAAACTAATGAAAGAACACATAGCGTTGAGATGGTAGATGAATTAAGATCTTATTTGAATAAATATAATTTATTCAAATAGAGATTCTTTTTTTGCTAAAAGAGTTTTTGCTTTTTCCTGTTCAAAAAGATTTTCAGGTGATGCTTCTGGTAGTTTTGTAGGGTCTGTATTTAATACAAGCTGAAGGTCTCCAATAAATGATTCTCTATCTCCGTTTTTGGTATGAAGATATTGCGCGCGCAATATATAGGTTGTCATAAAGTCTGGCTCGCTTGAAATTGATTTATCAAAACTATTTTTCGATTGATCCAGATTTACTCCTGGAAGCTTAGCATAAAATGAACCAAAAATACGATTTGCTCCATGGTAATAATATTCTGGGTTTATTGAAAGTATTCGATGAAGCGTAGTTTCAATAATTTCCCGATTCTCCATTCTTTCTAGTACCGGTTTTGTTAGTAAATAACTAGTATAATTTTCTGCCCACCAATAGGCAACAGGGAGTAAATCCTCTGAGAGATTTTCAAGCCCTGCAATAGTTTTTGCTACGCTATCACCCTCAATAGACCGAAAGCCATTTTGAAAATCTTCAGAATTAATAATATACTGCCAAGATTTTGTATAGCCATTGATAAATGATGAATCAGCTGATTCATCATTTATTGCACTAAACCTCCCTATAAAATAACAACTTCTAGTGTATAGGACCATTATATCAGAATTTTCTGGATCAAGCTCTACTGCTTTTGATAGAAAATGGTTTGATAATTTTGCATCTTTATGATCGACCCTTTTTTCCCAATGTGATTTCCCTAGCTTAGCAAGGTGCTCTACATTTTTTTTCTTAGATACATATCGATTTGAAATAGGGGATTTAGTTGTACATCCAGAAAATAATAAAAGGACAAAAAGTATATATTGAAATGCTTTCATAGTAATAAATTTAATCTATCATCTGTGTAATACATTGAAAATAGTTATAAATTTGAGCCCTAATTTTAATAAATAAATTTAGTAGATGGAAAAGACAATTGAAATGAAAGGTATTGACCTTGGTTCTTTTTTTGGGCCGGCTGATACTAATTTAAAACTAATTGAAAATAATTTCTCTAGTACAATAATTGTACGTGGTAGTGTGATCAAAATTATTGGTGATGAGAAAGAAATCTCTGCAATTAATCAAATTTTTCATGAAATGGCAGCTACGCTGAATGAAAAGGGATCGCTTGGAAAAAGCGATGTAGAGACATTATTAACATTTAACACAACTGTATTGAATTCAAGCACTAACGACCCTGATAATATTATCCATTATGGTCGTAAAGGAAGTATATCCCCTAGAACAAAAGGTCAGAAAAAATATGTAGATACAGTAAAAAATAATGATATTGTTTTTTCAACTGGACCAGCTGGGACAGGAAAAACATTTATTGCAGTAGCTTTTGCAGTTGCCGCACTTGATAATCACGAGGTTGATAAAATTGTTTTATGTAGACCAGCTGTTGAAGCTGGCGAAAGCTTAGGATTTCTTCCAGGCGATCTTAAAGAAAAAATCGATCCTTACTTAACACCTCTCTATGATGCTTTGGGAGAAATGTTAAATTATGAAAAATTAAAACCTCTTCTTGCAAATAATACCATTGAAATAATACCCCTTGCTTATATGAGAGGAAGGACTTTAAACAATGCCTTCATGATTTTAGATGAGGCACAGAACGCTTCTTCGGTTCAGATGAAGATGTTTTTAACTAGATTAGGGGTTAATTCTAAAACAATTATTACTGGGGACGTAACTCAAACAGATCTACCAAAAAAACTTGAATCTGGATTAATTCAAGTTCTTAATTTATTAAAAGGGATAGATGGTATAGGTTTTTGCGAACTTTCTTCAAAAGATATAGTTCGACATAAATTAGTTAAAGATATAATTAAAGCATATGATGAAGGAAAAAATTAATTTTTCAACCTGATAATGAACCAACTTTTATAGTAAATTCTAATAATATTATTAGCTATTTATAAATGAATGTATTTTCTCTCCACACTGCTCTTTTCTGTCGCTTATCATCTCAAAACAATTTTTTCATCAAACATAATTTAGACGGAGAACAGAATGACCTTAGCTAAACAACTAATTGATTGGGATAATTTAGGCTTTGAGCCCCTACCTACTAGAAGCATGTGGGAGGGTAAATGTTCTTCTGGGGATGAATGGACAGATGGAAGCCTTGTTCCGTATGGAGAAATTAGTCTTTCTCCAGCTGCATGCGTTTTGAATTATGGTCAAGGTGTTTTTGAAGGGATGAAAGCATATCATACTGCCAAAGATAGAATTGTGTTATTCCGGCCTGATAAGAATTCAGCGAGAATGCAAAAATCTACAGAACGAGTTTGTATTCCAGCAATGAATCACCAATACTTTATGAATGCCCTTACTTCAACTGTATTGGATAACTTGGACTATGTTCCTCCTTTTGGAAAGGGTACAATGTATATTAGGCCAATAAGCTTTGGTATTTCCAAGGCAATTAGCGTGCAACCTGCATCAGAATATATATTTATAGTTTTTGCTTCTCCTGTTGGTCCATATTTTAAAGGAGGCAAAAAACTGCTCCATTTATATTTATCTGACGAATTTCATAGGGCAGCTCCAAAAGGTATTGGTAATGCTAAAGCTATTGGTAATTATTCTGCTTCTTTGTTACCAGGGTCAAAAGCAAAATCTAAAGGATTTAATGACATGATATATGTTCATGCAAAGAATGAAAATCTTATCGAAGAAATGGGAGCTGCGAACCTTTTTATCTTGTCAGATGGCGAGCTTTTGACACCCAAGCTAGGAGGATCTATACTTGATGGTGTAACTCGAGACTCTGTTATTACCATAGCAAGAGAGATGTTAAATCTTCAGGTCAAAGAGACGGATATTGAAATTGAAAGACTACTTCAAGCCGAAGAGGTTTTCTGTTGTGGCACTGCTGTTGAAGTAACTAGTGTTGGTAAAGTATCTACAAAAGACAAAGAGTATACCATTGGCAATGGAAGCTATGGCCCAAAGAGTCTTTTAATCAAAAAGCACTTACTACAAATTCAAAAAGAAGAAATCGATGACCCATTTGGGTGGATTCATCCAATTAATTAATTTCTTTTATGACTTCAATTAAACAATCTAGGCGCTCTGGAAGAGAAGCTGTTCTCCAGGCTCTTTATGCGCTTGAAGTTGGAGGTGAAAATCAGACTAAAGCACTCAAAGATATTTTAGCGCGCGAAGTTCGTGATGAGAAAATAAATAATTTCATCACTGAGCTTTTTGAAATTTGTTTAAAAAATAGAGATTGGTGCGAAAGTCAAATTAAATCCCGACTCAATAATTGGGAGTTTGAAAGAGTTGCTCTTTTAGATCGTTTATTATTAGTGGTCGCAATAAGCGAAATTTTCTTTGTTGAAAGCATTCCCCCCAAAGTATCTATTTCTGAAGCTATAGAAATAGCAAAGGAATACAGCACTGAAGAAAGCTCAGCTTTTGTTAATGGAGTTTTAGATAGTGTTTATAAATCAGTGTCTCAAGAAAAAGATAAATTAGCATTATGATCATTAATTTAATTAATAAAATTTTTGGGTCGCGATCAGATCGCGAGATAAAATCACTCTATCCAATAGTTGATGAAATAAATCAATTAGCTGAAAAGTTAAAAAATAAATCTGATGATGAAATAAGACAGCGTACAGCAGAATTAATGGACGAAATTCTCACTTCTAGAAAAGAAGCAGAAGCTAAAGCTAAAGATGAAATTAGCGATAAAGAGGAAGCAAGAAAGTTTGTTTTGCTTAGTGAGCATAAAAAACTTGATTCCATCTTACCCGAAGCATTTTCTATGGTTAAAGAAACCTGTAGGAGGATGTGTGGGACAAGTTGGAATGTTGTTGGTCGTGAGCTGAGTTGGGATATGGTACCCTATGATGTTCAAATTATAGGCGGTATTATTTTGCATCGTGGGAATGTTGCAGAAATGAAAACCGGTGAAGGAAAAACTCTCGTGGCAGCTTTCCCAATATTTTTAAATGCCCTTACTGGTAGAGGAGTACATTTAATTACAGTAAATGATTATTTAGCTCAACGAGATGCGGAATGGATGGGTGAGGTTTATAAACGCCTAGGATTAACCGTAGGATTTATTCTTAATAATATGTCGCCCGATGAAAGAAGAAAAAACTATAATTGCAATATTACCTATGGCACAAATAACGAATTTGGTTTTGATTATTTGAGAGATAATATGTCCCTCCAGAAAGAAGATCAGGTTCAGCGTGAATATGCTTATGCGATTGTTGATGAGGTTGATTCAGTATTAATTGACGAAGCAAGAACTCCATTAATTATTTCTGGTGCAGTTGACGCTCCTGTTGATACAACATTTAGCGAATTGAAACCCCTTATTCAAAACTTAGTACGAAAACAAAATGAATTAGCTGCGCAAATAGTTAAAGAAGCCCAGCAATTAATGGATAAAGGTAAGGACAGTGAAGCTGGGTACAAGTTGCTACAAGCTCTAAGGGGAGCTCCAAAGCATCCTCGGGTAATGAAAATTTTTCAAGAATCAGGCACAAAAAAACTTGCCCATAAAGTCGAATCTGAGTTTATGAGAGATAAAAAACTCCATGAGGTTGATGATGATTTATATTATAGTATTGATGAAAAAACCCATGTTATTGATATAACCGATAAGGGAAGAAATATTTTAGCCCCAAATAAACCAGAGGTATTTATTATACCAGATCTTGGTGAGATTTTACATGATATTGATACTAACGAAACACTCACAAAAATAGAAAAAGATAAAGATAAAGAGTCTGCTTATCAGACCCATGCTGAAAGATCGGGAAAAATTCATAATATGAGCCAGTTATTACGTGCATATACATTGTATGAGAAAGATGTAGAATATGTTGTGCAAGATAGCAAGGTTCAAATTGTTGATGAATTTACTGGTAGGGTACTATCAGGTAGGAGGTATAGCGATGGCCTTCATCAAGCACTAGAAACAAAAGAAAATGTAAAGGTAGAGCGCGAAACTCAGACTCTGGCAACAATTACTATCCAAAATTATTTTAGAATGTATGATAAGTTAGCGGGAATGACCGGTACAGCTGAGACCGAAGCTGAAGAGTTTGGATCGATCTATAATTTAGAAGTTGTCGTGATACCTACGCATCAAGATGTGATTCGCGATGATCGTAATGATTTAATCTATAAGACTAAAAGAGAGAAATACAATGCTGTCGTTGAAGAGATTGCTTTAAGGTCTAATGAAGGGCAGCCCACTTTGGTTGGCACCATCTCTGTCGAAGCCTCTGAATTATTATCTAGAATGTTAAAGCGGAAAGGAATCCCTCATAATGTTTTAAATGCCAAACAGCACCAAAGTGAAGCAGAAATCGTTGCAAGAGCAGGTCAAAAAGGAGCTGTAACAATAGCAACCAATATGGCGGGACGCGGGACAGATATCAAGCTAGGAGAAGGAGTTAAAGACCTTGGCGGATTACATATTATTGGAACCGAAAGGCATGAATCAAGAAGGATTGATTTACAGCTTAGAGGAAGATCTGGGCGGCAAGGTGATGCCGGTTCAAGTGTTTTTTATTTATCTCTTGAAGATGACCTAATGAGATTATTTAATAGTGAGAGAATTGCAGCTGTAATGGATCGACTTGGAGCTGAAGAAGGAGAAGTTATTACCGCAAAGATGGTTACTAGAGCTATTGAGAATGCGCAGAAAAAAGTTGAGCAAAGGAATTTTGGAATCAGAAAGCATTTATTAGAATATGATGATGTGATGAACCAGCAACGGCAAGTAGTCTACAATATTAGAAAACATTCATTAAATGATAATGATATTTCAGAAATTATTGATGATATGATTGCTGATTTTGTAGAAGATGAGCTTGAAAAACTAGAAGAAGAAAATGTTCAAAATTGGGATTGGAGTAATTTAAAGCAAAATATTTCTTCGCATTTATTAGTTGATGTGAACTTAGAGGCTATTCAAAAACATATTGATAGTGACGATGTTGGGATTGATGATGTAAAAAATTATATTACCAGTAAGGCGAGCGAGGTATACTCTACTAGAGAATCTCTTATTGAGCCTGATATATTGAGAGGTTTTGAAAAGTTTATTTCTTTACGTACTATAGATGAAAAATGGAAAGATCACTTATATGCGATGGATCAGCTACGAGAAGGAATCAATCTAAGGGCCTATGGTCAAAAAAATCCACTTCTTGAATACAAGTCAGAAGGATTTCAAATGTTTCAGCAGATGATGGTTGATACGACCTCGGAAACGGTTAAGCGTCTTTATAGGACTCAAATACAAGGCATCGATTCAAGGCCAAACAATCTTAAAAATAATACTTCAAATATTCAGGTAAGACATGATGAATCACAGGGAATGGGACTTAATACTCCTTCATTACAGGAACAAGCTGCTAGCTCATCCGGCGCATTGAAATCACCAGTCAAGGCAGATGAAAAAATAGGAAGAAATGAAAAAATTAAATTAGTAAGTCCAAGTGGAAAACAAATTGAAGTCAAATTCAAAAAGCTTCAACATTATTTAAATCAAGGTTATACAAAGGTATAAAAATTATGTCTAAAAAGTCAAAATGGGGTTTTGCAACAAAATCAATCCATATTGGAAATAAGGCCAATAAAGAGCATGGTTCTATAGCTCCTCCAATTCATTTAACATCAACCTTTAAACAGGATGGCGTAGGTCAAAATCGTGGCCATGATTATTCACGCGTTTCTAATCCTACGCGTAGTCGACTAGAAGAAAACCTTGCTGCGCTTGAAGGGTCAAATTATGCAGTATGCTATAGCTCAGGAATGGCTGCAACAACAGCACTTTTCCAATTATTTGATAAAGATGACCATATATTAGTCTCAAGAAATACTTACGGTGGTACGTATCGAATGGCTATGAATGTTCTGAGTCGTCAAGGCATAGATTTTGAATGGATAGATACTAGAGACCCTCAGAATATCAAAAAAAGGATTAAAGAGAATACAAAGCTTGTTCATGTTGAAAGCCCAACCAATCCTCTCCTTGAATTATGTGATATTGAAGAAACAGCAAAAATTTGCAAAAGTAAGAATGTTTTACTAAGCGTTGATAATACATTTATGAGCCCATACGGTCAAAGACCGCTTGAGATTGGTGCAGATATTGCTATGCAGAGCTCAACGAAATCACTATCTGGACACTCAGATATTCTTGGAGGCGTCTTGACAACTAATAATGATGAATTACATGAGCGATTGCAATTTATGCTTAAGGCAACCGGGGGCGTACCTAGTCCTTTTGATAATTGGATCACTCTTAGATCAACGAAGACTTTAGCGCTTCGCTATCAGAAAGCATCAGATAATGCGCTTGAGCTTGCAAGCTGGTTAGCTACTCTTACAAATATTCATAAAACTATTTATCCGGGGCTGAAATCTCATCCTCAGCATGATATAGCTACTAAACAACAATTGAGCCCTAATGGTGACGTGGTGTATGGAGCCATGCTTTCAATTGATGTTGGAAATATTAATGCTAGGGATGAATTTCTAAAGAAAATTGAAATATTCCAATTAGCTGAAAGCCTAGGGAGCGTAGAGAGCTTAGTTTGCATACCCTACTTTATGACTCATGCTGCGGTTCCTGAGAGCACTAAATTAGAGATGGGAATTACTGAATCTCTAATTCGCCTTTCCATAGGTATTGAAGATTTTAGTGACCTTAGGACAGATTTAGCTGACGCACTAAGTTAAAGAAATAAACTACTTAACTATTTCCTTAAGCTATTCAAACTTTGTAATTTATATAATTCAATACAGGATATAAAATTAATATAAGCCGCGGTGGTGGAATTGGTAGACACGCTGGTCTTAGGAACCAGTGCCTTATGGCGTGAAGGTTCGAGTCCTTTCCGCGGCACTTTTAATTATTGT
>Ga0208766_1000698_pt1 | contig 18404 bp, 16 predicted proteins | sample ETN01SmetaG_3_FD_185792 | JGI IMG/M metagenome (GOLD analysis project Ga0208766, IMG submission 185792) | Marine microbial and viral communities from oxygen minimum zone, Eastern Pacific Ocean - ETNP2014F12-01SV263 (SPAdes) (version 2) | ecosystem: Environmental > Aquatic > Marine > Oceanic ... | reverse complement strand
ACCCGAGAAAGTCGATTCACCCGAGAAAGTCGATTCACCCGAGAAAGTCGATTCACCCAAAGGAGACAATAACACAAACAATCCTGAGCCAGTCACCGAATAAGGCCTTCATAAACTCATGCCCGTCCGTATTTACGAAATTGCCAAAAATCTAGGCATTCAGAGCAAGGATGTTCTAGCCAAAGCGAAGGAACTGAATATTTCCAACGCCAAGGTTGCCTCCAGTTCACTAGATAAAATCACCGCCGAATACCTTGAAGAACAGCTTTCGAAAGACCTAAAACCTGAGGTAACCGAGGCCAATGACAGTACCGATATTGTTGATGAAAAACCTGCCGTAGAACCAGCCCCCAGCGGACCTGTCCTCATCGTCGCCAATAAGGAAGAAGAGACTGAAGAACCCCCATCCGAGGAAGATGAATCGACCCTTGAGGAACCAACGACAGAAACTCCTGCCGACGAAAAACAGAATGAAGCCAAGTCCGCACCCACCGAGACAGAACCAGCCGCAGGCCCAAAAGTGGGACAGCAAGTAGGCTTTGTCGATTTAGGGAACTTAGCTCCCCGACGCGAACAACGGCGACATGAGAAAAAAGATAAGCGACAAAATCCGAATCCCACCACGGAGCAATTAACCGAAAACCCTTCCAAACCAGACGTACCTCAATATACCGCCAAGAAAGATGCCCCCACCATCACGCTGAAGCCGCCCATCATGGTGCGCGAACTGGCTGAGGCCATTAACCGCAAGCCATTCCAGCTTATTGCTGATCTAATGCAGCTGGGAGTGTTCGCCAATGTAAATCAGGCAATTGACGAACCAACTGCTAAACAGCTATGCGCCAAACACGGATTTAAATTTGAAGCAAAAAAACGCCAGCGCGATGCCGGCGCTCCAGCCCCGATACAGGAGAAAACTCTGGAGTTGGATACCGATGACGAGGAAAAGGATCTTAAATCCCGGCCTCCAGTCGTAGCAGTAATGGGGCACGTCGACCACGGCAAGACCACACTTTTGGACGCGATACGCAATGCGGATGTTGTATCGGGAGAAGCAGGCGGCATCACCCAGCACATAGGTGCTTATTCCATTGATGTGCCCCACCCGGAAGATAAAAAACGTCTAGAACCCATCACCTTTTTGGACACACCCGGCCACGCCGCCTTTAGTGCTATGCGCGCCAGAGGAGCCAACGTCACCGACATGATTGTCTTGGTGGTGGCAGCCAATGATGGGGTAATGCCCCAAACAATTGAATCGGTCAGCCACGCCAAGGAATCAGGCGCTACAATTATTGTTGCTGTCAATAAATGCGATCTACCTGCAGCTAATACACAACGCCCCAGAGAACAACTAGCCGAACACGGACTCAGTGCAGAAGACTGGGGAGGAGACACTCTCTTCGTTGATATATCCGCAGTAAAAGGAGAAGGCATTGATAAACTGCTTGATGCGATCCTGCTTCAGGCCGAACTCCTTGAGTTGAAGGCAAACCCTGACCGACGTGCGATGGGCAACGTCATTGAGTCAGGAATGGAACAAGGCGGGCCAACAGCCACAGTTCTTGTTCGGAAAGGAACGCTGAATGTAGGCGATATCGTTATTTGCGGACAGTATTTTGGGAAAGCCCGAGCACTCATCAATGAAGAAGGTCAACGCATGAAAACTGCAGGGCCTTCCTATGCGGTAAAACTACTCGGCCTAAACGGTGTTCCCGAAGCGGGTGATGAATTTAACTCTGTGGATAACGAAAAGGCTGCCCGTGATCTTGCTGAGGATCGGGGAACCGAAGCCCACAAGGAAAAACTAGAAGGGCGAACTGCCGGAGTCACATTAGAGAATCTATTTGACCAAATTGATGCTACAGCAGCAAAGGTACTTAAAGTAATTGTTAAAGCTGACACTCAAGGATCCGTTGAAGCAATCGTGGAATCACTCAGTAAAATAGAATCAGAGAAGGTGTCCCTGGAGGTCATCCACCATGCTGTGGGGACAGTCACTGAAAGCGATGTCCATCTCGCTGCTGGGTCTCAGGCTGTAATCCTCGGCTTTCATACCCGTGTGGACAAAACCGCACCAGATGCGGCCAAGCAACATGGCGTACAAATTAAGCAATACAAAATTATCTATGAATTGATAGATGAAATAAAGGATGCCATGGCGGGACTTCTTGACCCAATAGAAAAAACCATAGTCGTTGGAACTGCCGAAGTCCGCCAACTCTTTCCTCTCAGCAAAGGAGGAAATGTTGCCGGCTGCATGGTCACCGATGGGCATATCAAGCGAGGTAATGTCCGGGTTATGCGAGGAGACAAGGAAATCTTTACCGGGCCAATTCACACCTTGCGACGCTTCAAAGATAATGTTGATGTCGTTAGATCGGGCATGGATTGCGGTATTCGCGTAGATGGATATGATGAATACGAAGAGGGCGACTTGATTCAGGCTGTTACCACTGAACAGGTTGCGGCCACACTTTAGATAATCAAAACCCCATGCCTTCTCTCCGCCATGAACGCGTTCGAGAACTGCTTAAGCGCACAGTAGGCGATATCCTTAGGCGTGAATTGAGCACTGATAAATGCGGTCTGGTAAGCGTCAATGACGTCGGCGTAGCCAACGACCTCCATTCAGCCACGGTGTTCGTGAGTGTTCTGGGAAGTGAGAGCCAGCAATATGCTGCTTCCAAACAACTCAAGCGCGATCGTTCTCGTTTTCAGTATATGCTTGGGCAGGCAGTAATCCTCAAATATACCCCTCGAATAAAATTTCAGATAAATGACGCAATAGCTGAAGGAGATCGGGTTCTTACGCTCCTCGATGAACTGGAAAAGAACGAGGAGGATACCCAGTGAAGCGACGCCTCAAAGTCGTGGATCAGATCATCCGAGAATTAAAGAAGGCTAAAACTGTGGCTATTGGAGGCCATATGCGACCTGACGGAGACTGTATTGGGAGCCAAATGGCTGTTGCCTATGCCCTAACCCACCTCGGCAAAAAAGTAACTGTCATTAATCAGGATGAGATGCCGGAAAAACTGGCGTTTCTGGACCCCAAACAAATACTTAGCAAACCATCAAAAAAAGCTAGGAACTACGATTGCGTAGTGGCTACTGACTGTGCCACTTATGAAAGAATGGGTGCGGCATGTGAAGCCATCAGTAAACGGAATATACTAATCAATATTGATCATCACGCTTCCAATTCACGTTACGGTGACATCAACTGGATCGATTCTAATTCTGCCAGCAGCGGTGAACTTATTTTCCACCTGATTAAACAGGCCAAATGGACCATCAACCCTTTGATTGCAGACTGCCTCTTTACCGCGATCAGCACTGATACTGGTAGCTTTCAATATGCCACCACTCAACCTTCCACCTATCATGCCGCAGCAGAACTCGTAACCAAAGGGGCTAATCTCGCGCGGATTTGCGAAGAGGTTTATCAAAGCTATCCCCTCTCCAGAGTTAAACTGCAAAAACACCTATACAACAGTTTCAAGCTTATCACAGACAATCAAATCGCATACTTTTGGATACGTCAAACCGACTACAAAAAAGCTGGAGCCATTCCTGATCAAAGTGAGGGCCTCATTGATCATATTCGAGATATTCAGGGAGTAAAAGTTGCGTGTCTTTTTGAGGAAATTGAACCGGAAATCACGCGGATCAGCCTGCGTTCAAAACTTCCTGAATTAGATGTTTCAACAATCGCCGTATCCTTTGGTGGAGGAGGACACCAATCCGCTGCCGGAGCACGGATTCCCGGCAAGCAACAAACCATCCAACGCCAGGTCCTTTCTGCTGTAAAAAAAGCTTTGGCAGCCACCAAAAAATATACCTAATGCCCCGACCTACCCGACAGGAACCCGACCTACATGGTGCATTACTCATAGATAAGCCAGCAGGCCCCACTTCACATGATATTGTCGATATTATCCGCGGACAATACGGAATCAAAAAGGTCGGGCATTGCGGCACTCTTGACCCTGCAGCCACCGGGCTTTTAATTCTACTCCTCGGAAAAGCCACCAAGCTTTCGCAAAAACTAACCGCCGACCACAAGGTTTACGAAGGCTCGATGGAGTTCGGAATAACTACCGACAGCTATGATGCTCAAGGAGCTATTACTTGCAGAACCAATATTCCGCCCTTGGACTGCATTAAACTAAACACCCTTGCGCAGGAGTTTACAGGGGATATCCAACAGAAACCACCCATGGTATCCGCAGTTAAAAAGGATGGTGTTCCACTATACAAATTGGCACGCAAGGGAAAGACCATCCAGAGGGAGGCCAAACCGGTTCATATCTTTTCCTTTGAGTTTTCCGACTATACGCAACCAGTAGGAAAATTCCGTGTACACTGTTCAAAAGGCACCTATGTACGCAGTATCGCCCATGAGCTAGGAGAAAAACTAACATGTGGAGCCCATTTACGAACACTTCATCGCACCGACTCCGGCGACTTCAACATAAAAGACGCCATAAAACTGGAAGAGCTCCTCGAATTACCTGATGAGGAACTGACTGCCCGGGTTATCACTTTACTGGAACTCACCCGTATATTGCAGCCGAAATGAGGGTACTCAATGACGCCCGAAGCCTGCAACCGGTTAACGGCCGGGTTTGCTGTGCTATCGGTATGTTCGACGGCGTCCACTTGGGACATCAGCAGGTGATTCGCCAGGCCGTTTCGGACGCGCATCAACTTGAAGCAACTTCACTCTGCGTCACTTTTGACCAACATCCAGCTAAAGTCACGGCTCCTGAAAGTGCTCCACTGTTAATACACACTCTTGAACAAAAGCTGTCTGCCTTTGAATCTCTTGGCATTGAATCCACCCTTGTTCTGCCCTTCGATGAGGCGATGAGCCAAATCTCCGGCGAAGCATTTATCCATGGGCTTGCGATCGATCTTGAACGAGTCAGCTCTATCTGCGTAGGAGCCAACTTTGTCTTCGGTCACAACCGGTCCGGAAACGTAAAGCTACTCCAACAACTAGGACAAAACCTCAACTATATTACCCATGGTTTAGCGAGTGTATCGCTTGATGGACAAACCGTCAGCAGTACACGGATTCGGGAAGCGATTAGCGCGGGACAACTCGATGCAGCGGGGCAAATGCTAGGGCGTGAGTATGCCCTTTGTGGAATTGTTATCCAAGGTGACCAACAGGGCCGGCAATTGGGCTTCCCAACGGCAAATCTGGACACTACTGGTCTCTGTACTCCTCCCCACGGAGTATATGCCGCCCATGCAGAGATAAACGAGCAACCTCACCGAGCTGTAGTAAACATCGGCTTGCGACCAACTCTAAAAGATCCTCAGCCCACCCTCCATGTAGAGGCGCATTTACTGGATTTTGAAGATGATCTTTATGAACAAACCTGTAATTTGACTTTTGTCGGAAAATTACGTGAAGAAGAGGAATTTGAATCCATGGATGCCCTAAAGTTGCAAATCGAAAAAGATGTAATTCAAGCACGATATCTCTTCACGCAGCTATAATAGCTTGCTAGTGTCTAATCCATGCCCAGCAAAGTCTACGAGTACAGTGGTTGCAGCACTTGCAAGAAAGCACTCAAATGGCTCAAACAAAAAAAGGCAGATCATAAGCTGATCCCCATTCGCGAAACGCCACCCAACAAGACCGAGCTGCGACGTATGCTTAAATTTTATGGTGGGAACATTCGCAAGCTCTTCAATACATCCGGCGCCGATTACAAAAAACTTAACCTAAAAGACAACCTTCCCAAACTTTCAGAAGCCCAGCTAATCGACATGCTCCATACCAATGGCAATCTGGTTAAACGCCCTTTTGTCATTAATAAAGTAGGCGGTCGAGTCGGTTTTAAGGAGGATGAATGGGCTGAATTTTTCGGCCTTTAGCCTTAGAGCCTTAACGGTTACCCTCCCGGAATGAATCGGGACGAAATCGAGGCAGCCAATCAACAGGTAATTGAGGCAGGTGCATTTGTTCAGCCTCTACTGGATGAAGCTGGCAAAGTTATTGTTGGCCAATCTTACCTGATGGAAAGACTGGTGATCAGCCTGCTTGCCAATGGCCACGTGTTGCTTGAAGGCGTACCGGGGCTAGCCAAAACTCTGGCCATCAAAACCTTGTCTGACACCATCAATGTCGACTTCTCCAGAATCCAATTCACCCCGGACATGCTGCCGGCTGATGTCACTGGAACACAAATATACAATCCGCAATCGGGAGAATTCACCACGCGTCAAGGACCGGTATTTGCCAATCTGGTACTTGCTGATGAAATCAACCGGGCCCCGGCCAAGGTTCAGAGTGCGCTCCTTGAAGCGATGCAGGAAAAACAGGTTACCATCGGCGAAACCACCTATCCTCTGTCTACTCCCTTCCTCGTCATGGCAACCGAAAACCCGATTGAACAGGAAGGCACCTACCCTTTACCCGAAGCGCAGGTGGACCGGTTCATGCTGAAGGTCGTTATCGATTACCCTGAATGGGATGAGGAACGACGTATCCTTGATGATTGGGCCAAAACCGAAGGTCTGCCTGAGGCCTCCCAGGTGGTTACATCCGACCAAATCCTTGCCGCCCGCAAGGTGGTCGACACTATTTATGTCGATGACAAGGTGAAAGATTACATCGTCAATCTGGTGTGCTCCACTCGTGATCCAGAAAAATACAAAATCCCGGCTAAAGACCTGATCGATCTGGGAGCTTCCCCGCGGGCCACCATATTCCTGACGCTCGCTGCCAAGTCCCACGCCTTTGTTAAGGGCCGCGGCTATGTGACCCCGCAGGATGTAAAAAGCATTGCCATGGATGTATTACGACACCGCGTGCACATTTCCTATGAAGCGGAAGCTCAGGAAAAAAGCAGTGAAGAAGTCGTGCAACTGCTACTAGACCACCTCCCTGTTCCCTAATCTTCCATGAACCTGCCCGAACTTCAGGCCAAGGTGCGGCAGATTGAGATCCGCACCCGGCGGCTGGTCAGTGACATGATGATCGGCCAATACCAGAGTGTCTTCAAGGGACAAGGCATGGACTTTGACGATATCCGTGAATATCAGCCAGGTGATGAGGTTCGACACATTGACTGGAATGTCACCGCGCGCCTCAATCAACCGTTTATCAAACAATATGTCGAGGAACGCGAACTCACCATCATGCTGGTGGTTGACCTCAGTGCCTCGGGCACTTTTGGCAGCGGCGAACAAACCAAACGCGAGCTGGCTGCAGAAGTAGCTGCCATACTTGCCTTTGCCGCCCAAAGAAACAATGACAAGGTAGGCCTCACGCTCTTTACCGAGCGCGTGGAAAAATATGTTGCTCCAGCCAAGGGCAACCGACACGTCCTGCGGTTAATACGCGACATCCTTGAACACACGCCTAAACACCGGGGAGGCGATTTGCAACATGCCCTGCAACACCTGCAAAAGACCTTTCGCAGGCGCGCTGTCATGATATTCCTTTCAGACTTTCTTGATCCCCTTCCAGTATCCGCTCTCCAACAGGCTCAGCGGCGACACGACGTGATTGCCGTGCAAATCACCGATCCTCATGAAGAGGTGCTTCCCTCATTGGGCCGAATCACCATGGAGGATGCCGAAACAGGAGAAGTCGGGGAAGTAACCCTTCGCAACGAAGAAGAACTTTCTGCGTTCAGCCAACACCAGTCCCGTGCACAGGAAGAACTGGAACAACAATTATGCGGCATCGCCATCGACCACATTCGCCTGCGGGCCAATGAACCTTACGTGCCTGCACTATCAAAATTTTTCCGCACCCGCTTCGAGCGGCAACGCCGGGTATGAACGACTCCAATAAGCTCGAACTCCTTGAGATCAAGCCCCCGCTGGAATTGGAAAACGGCGATGGTTCCAGCACGATGTGGTGGCTCCTGATCCTATTGCTTGTCGCAGGCTCAGCCCTGCTTTTCTGGGCCCTATACAAACCAGCCCAACCTCCCTCCGGCCCCAAACCTAATGAAATAGCCCAGAGAAAACTACGAGAAGTATGGGCACTATTAGGAACGCCATCGTTGTTTATCGAAGCAACTGCCGACATACTCCGTGTATATTTGGAGGAACGATTTGATGTACAAGCCCCAGAACGGACCACTGAAGAGTTCCTCAATGAACTCAACCAGATGCCGCAAATGACCGGAGAACAAAAGGAATTGCTTGGCCAATTTCTGAGGAACTGTGATTTTCCCAAGTTTGCCCGTCTGGACCCGACTGAAGAGGAGTGTCGTCAACTCCACACTGTGGCAGTCAAAATAGTGGATGAAACAGCCCCCACGCTTCCCGGCAGCATACCTCCCAGAGTTGATCCGCCTAGCATGAAATCATGAATAGTTTCACTTTTGCCGAACCAGCCTGGCTGTGGCTGCTGCTTTTGCTGCCTCTGGCTGGCTGGCTGAAAGGAGCCACGGGCGCTCCTCCGGCAGTGATATATTCTTCTCTGGCACTCGTGCGCCGATTTCAGAAAATAGCTCCCCAAAAAGCCGGACGATTTCTTTGGTTACTACGTTGGCTTGCCCTAACAGGCTTCATTCTGGCTTTGGCAAGACCGCAATGGGGTGAAGGCAAACAACGTATCCGAGCCAGTGGTATTGATATCGTCGTATCCATCGATTTGTCTGACAGCATGTTGGCTGAAGATTTCGAACGCTTGGGACGCGACTCAAATCGTTTGGATGTCAGCAAAGAGGTGCTGGAAGAATTCATCAACGGCCGACCCAGTGACCGGATTGGTCTCATCGCTTTTTCCGGCAAGGCATACATTGCCAGTCCCCCTACCCTAAACCATTCGTTCCTGCTGGAAAACCTCGACCGTTTTACGACTGAAACGGTTCCTGAGGAAGGAACCGCCATTGGTTCAGGAATCAGCGCAGCCATTAATCGACTACGGGAGATCAAGGATTCCAAAAGCCGGATCGTGATCCTGATGACCGATGGCGAGGAAAACACCGGAAAAATAAAGGGACATGAAGCCGCCACAGCCGCTGCCGCCATCGGAATAAAAATCTATACCATCGGCATCGGCAAGGATGGAACCATGCTGTACTTACCTGACCAATTCGGCTTTAAACGACCCGTACAACTGGTGGGTATTGATGAAGACAGCCTACGGGAAATCGCCCTTAAAACAGGTGGTAAATATTTTCGAGCAGAAAGCACTGAAGCATTGCGTGCTGTCTACAAGGAGATTGACCAACTGGAAAAAACTGAACGAGAAGAACAGCGTTACCTTCAGTATCACGATCTTTTCCGCACCTTTCTCGGCATCAGCTTGGGACTATTAATATTGGACCTGATACTAAATTATACTCTCTTAAGGAGACTGCCATGAACTGGGGATATCCAAGTTATATTTATCTGGCGATTCTACTGGCCCTATTGGTGCTAGCTGGGAGCGTGGCCGCATGGTTTCAGCGGGAACGAATGCTGGCTCTTTTTGTCAGCAAGGAACGTGTCAAAAAACTGACTGCCCATATGCCTACCTGGGAATACTGGACCCGCTGCACTTTAATTATCGGTGCTGTGGTTCTAGGGTGTCTGGCCTTGGCCTCACCCCGATGGGGTTATGTGTTGGAAAAATCCAACGCCACTTCATTGGACATCCTGGTCGCGGTGGATACTTCCCGCAGCATGCTTGCAGAAGATCTCGCGCCCAACCGGATGAAGCGCACACAACTGGCCATCCAGGAATTATTGGAACTAGGACAAGGCGACCGTTTCGGGCTCATTCCATTTGCTGGATCAGCTTTTTTACAATGCCCTCTGACTGTCGATCAGGAGGCTCTTAGACAGCACGTGAACCTTGTCAATGTGGACCTGATTCCTGAAGGGGGCACGAATCTTGGGGAAGCCATCAAAACCGCCGTGGAATCCTTCGGCAATCATGAGGAGGACAGCCATAAGGTTCTGGTGCTTTTTTCAGACGGAGAAGATCACGACCCCAATGCCCTTGCAGTCGCCGAGGAAGCCGCCGGCAAGGGATTGCGGATTTTTACGATTGGTGCCGGGACTGCCCAAGGAGAATTAATCCCCGTTAATTACTGTCCCAGTTGCGAATCAGCCAATACCCCCAAACGAAACCGTTGCCGAACCTGCAATACCTACCTTTCACCGCGCCAACAATTCATGAAGGATGAAGAAGGCAAAGCCGTTCGCAGCCAGCTCAACGAAGCCATGTTGGAGGATATTGCCGAGGCAACCGGCGGCTTTTATCTGCAACTAGCGGGTGCGCGTACCATGGAGGTATTGTACAAAAATGGGCTCGCACCACTGCCAAAATCAGAGAATAATAACGCCATGGTGAGGCGCCAAAAAGAACGCTATCAGTGGCCGCTGGCTGGAGCAGTTGGTTTGCTGCTGCTGGAAATATTCTGGCCTCGAGGCCGAAGAACACGCCAGAAACCTGCAGTGGCGGTTTTAGTCCTGCTATTATTAGTCTTCCCGACTGAAGGAGCCACCTTAAAACAAGCCCAAGGCAATTATCGGCAGGGTGAATATGCACTGGCTCAGCAGGATTATGAGGAACTTCTCAGACTCAATCCAGGGGACCCCAAGCTCCATTACAATGCCGGAACAGCCGCTTATCAATCAGGCAAACATAACGAGGCAGCCAAGCATTTCCGGAGTTCTCTGAGGACCAGTGATCTGAACTTGCAACACCGCGCCTTCTATAACTTGGGCAACACCCACTACCGACTGGGAGCACAGATGCAACGTCCTGAAGACCAGATTCCTGCATGGGAAGAGGCCGCTGGTCATTTCGAGGCAGCCAGTGAACTCAACCCGCAAGACAATTCTTCCAAGCGAAACCTCAAGTTTATTCGCAACAAGATCGAAGAAGCCAAACGCAAACTCGAACAGCTATCTGACGAGCTTCCTCTGGATGGCGTTACCCGTTTTAAAAATCAGGAAGACAAAAAATTTGCGCTACGAATTTTCCCGCCAAATCGTGAACTCATCCCTGAAAGACCCTATTGGCGAATGTTTGCCTTAGATCACTATGTTCACGGAGTAGCCAGTGTGTCAGATTCTCTAAAGACACAGGCCCAAATTGCCTCCAATTCACTAAACGAATATGGCGGACGCAAACCTGCTGAAGAAATTAGACCCGGCCAATGGCGTTTCCGGTTTGAACCACTTTTCAGCGAATTCCTCCCCTTGAACGGCCCCTTTGCCAATGCACGCGTGGAGGAGAATTCCTGGAAATACAACCCTGTTGTCCTTCAGGCAAAACTTAAGAGCGTCCCCACCCACGCCATTAACTATACGATAAGCGATCCCACCGACAACGGTCGACTTGCTGCCAGCACCATGGATGCCCCCTTGCGACCCGAGAGGGAAAACGATTTTACCGTGGAACGTGAAGGAATCTACCCTTTCACCACTCTGGCACTTAACCTGAAGACCGCCGAGATAAGCCAGTTGTTAAGTGCTCTTGCCAATTTCACCGAGGACGACCAACTCCCCCTTGATGAGTTCAACGAACAATGCATCCAGTGGCTTCACAAGCGGCATAAATACACACGTCAAACCCGGATTCCAGAGGATAAGGAAAATGATCCGGTCATTGGATGGATGACTTCAGAGGAACCTGGTCACTGCGAATATTTTGCCTATAGCTATGTGCTCTTGGCTCGTTCGGCCGGATTTCCAGCACGAGTGGTATGCGGTTTTGCCGGCGGTGAGTGGGACGAGAAAACCCAGAGCTGGACCAATGTTCAAACTGACGCTCATGCCTGGGCAGAAGTATTCAACGGCAAGGAATGGATACGGGTAGACCCCACTCCTCCAGAAGACGGCCAAGGAGAAGGCGAAGACCCCCAGCAAAACCAAAACAATGGTCAGGGCAAAAACCCCGATCAAAATAATGGTCAAGGAAACCCTGAAAACCCTCAGAACCAAGACGGCAAGGAGCCGGGCGATCAGCAAGCAGACGAAGACCGAGATGAAGGGGAACTGTCAGAAGAACTCCTAGAGACACTGCGCCAAGCTCAACAGCTACTGGATGCGTTAAAAACCGACGAGAAACCTCTGGGTGCCATTGAGGCCAAAGGCCCCAGATTCGGACAACGGAAAAACAAAAAGGATTGGTAATGCGACTCTTCCTTTTTGCCGCATTCTCATTACCTTTTGGCTTACCAGCCGCAACACTTACGGCCACCTTAAAACCCTCCACAGTTAATCTGGGCAACAGTGCCACCCTCACCCTTCGCTGCGAAGGAGGGGTTGCCCCAACAGTAGAGCAAACCTCAACCCCCAAAAGCCTCGCCCTTTCGTTTGTTTCCAGCGGCAAGGAATTCAGCCTAAATAACGGTCAAAGGACGATTAACTCAACCTTCACTTATCACGTCACTCCTCGAGTAGCCGGTCGTTTTGCAATCCCCCCATTCAAAACAATGGTTGCCGGCAAGGAAATCCGGAGCGAAGCGCTGACCCTCACCGTTTTAGACAAGAACGGAAACAATACACCCCAGAACATTGCCAAAAGCCCTCCTCCTGCATTACTACGTGTTAATACTCCAGTAAAGAAAGTCTATGTCGGAGAAGTGTTCCCGGTATCCATGGAATTACTCGCTCAAGGTTTACGCCAAAACCACCTGCCAGTTCCCCAACTGATTACCGAAGGAATTCGATTCACTCGAATACGCCCTCAGTATAGACAGAGCAGTCAACGGACCATTGGCGGAATACTCTACCAGAATGTGTTTCTTTTCGACACCGGAGCAATCGCGATGAAACCGGGAAAACTCAATGTTCTTTTCGAATTGGAAGTAACGGTAATGGACTACCGACAGGATGTTTTCGGCCGACAGCGAAAACTGCATCTAACCAGCGACCCCATTACCCTGGAAGTAATCCCGCTTCCAAAAGAAAACCAACCAGAAAACTTTACCGGAACAGTTGGCCAGTTTCAGATGACTGCTTCAGCCAAGCCCAACCGCGTTGAGGTGGGTGAACCCATTGAGTTATCAGTCACTCTTTCAGGCCAAGGCACACTGGACAACACCCCCATCCCAGACGCGGCTTCCTGGGAAGGATTCAAAACGCATCCACCAACCAGCGAAGTTCAATATACCGATACGCGCCACCTTAATTCGCGCAAGACATTCCAACGCATGATCATCCCCACCCAATCCACTCTGTCCCATATACCAGCCTTAAAATTCAGTTATTTTAATCCTCGCACAGAGAAATACGTCACCTTGGACTCCCCCCCCACGCCCGTTGAAGTTGCCGGATCCCGAATGCCTGTCAGTCCTGCTGGCGATCCCCCCGGGCCACAGGGAATTCAAACATCTGAAGACATCCCAAAGATCCGAATGATTAAAGATACTCCGGGCCATCTGGCAGACATTCAGCCGCCACTCATTATTCAACCATGGTTTTTAGCTATCCCGGCAACCGGTCTGTTGGCTTTTTTTACAGCCTTTGCCTGCCGCAAACGTGCTGAATATCTTGAAACCCATCCAGATGTTGCACGCAGATTACACGTTGAACGCATCACCCGTAAAACAATGCGAACCCTGAATTCATCTGATTCACAGAATGATCCGAGTGCATTTTCAGCCAGTGTTCAACTAATCTTACGCGAACACATTGGTATGGCGATTGACCGGCCGGCGGAAGGCATCACTCTTCAAACCATGAAGGAATCGAACCTACGCCTGCCCAACGAATCCCAAAAATCACTGGAAAGATTGTTTCAATTAGACGAACTCACCCGTTTCGCCAACTCTTCAGGGAAACTGGATAAAAAATCGGCACTGAAAGACCTCAACAAGGTGATTGGTGATTTAAGATGAAGGAACTCATCATAACGCTTCTATTCTTCTTGACCTCCCCCGGCATAACCTTCGGCAAAGATCAAAGCACCTCTCTATTCGAAGCAGGAAACGTTGCGTTTCATGACGGACGTTTTGGCCAATCTCTCACCAATTATCAGGCACAAATCAATGAAGGAGCTGTTTCAGCTCCACTCCATTTCAATCTGGCAACCGCCGCCTTTCACGACGGTCAGCTCGGCCGAGCTATTTTCCATTATCGACAGGCTCATTCGCTTGATCCGAGAGACAAGAATATCCATCACAACCTCAAGATTGCCCGGGATGAAGTGCACAATGGATCCCCGCCCAAACCCGGGCTCTGGCAGAGGTTAACCGGGTTTTCCACCCTAAACGAGTGGACCCTTATAGCCACTACTCCCCTTACCGCTTGGTTTATCTGGTTAGCCACCATTAACATAAGGCCTCAATGGAAGAGGCACGGAGCCATTATTCGACCTCTTTTTGGCGGAGCGGCCATCATTCTAACTCTGGTTGCCATTTTCACCTGGCACAGCCAAACCTCTCACAAATGGGGCGTTATTCACGGTGAAACTGTAGCACGCTTTGGACCAGTAAAGGCCTCTCCTGACCGGTTCAAATGGTTCGATGGTGCGGAAGTGGAAATTAACCGCGTCCACGGCGAATGGCTTCTGGTTCAAGATATCACCGATCGTCAGGGATGGGTTCACTCAGAGTCGGTTTTACGGCCAGACAGTTGAGCGACATTTTCGTTGACCGTGACATGGTGGAGTCTAGCATCAGGTTCACACCATGAAGCTTATCCACCGGTTCCTTTTTGTAACCACGGCGTTGTTCAGCATTTCCCTGTTTGCCGATGGCATTACTCTTTCCCAAGACAAAGGCCGCATTGATGTCAAAATTGACGGCCAACTTTTCACCAGTTATCACTATGAAGGAGTCCCCAAGCCCGCGCTGTACCCGGTGCGCTGGATTGATGGAACGGGGATGACCCGCCGTTTCCCCATGGAAAAAGCCTTGCCGGGTGAATCAAATGACCACGTACATCACCGCAGCGTTTTCTGGGGACACCGGCATGTCAAAGGCGGCAAAGATGGCTCCATCCATGATTTCTGGGGAGAAAATTCCAACAGCGGCAAACAGGTCGCTACCGAGGTAAAGAGTGGCAAGGACAACTCCATCCTTGCAGCCAATAAATGGGTGAGTAAAACCGGCGAAACGATTGCCACCGATAACCGTATCATCCGTTTTAACGGAGACAAAAGCAGCCGCATTATTGACTACACAATCACCATTCATGCCTCCGAAGGTGATATTGTGCTGATGGATGACAAAGACGCCGGGATGGGTTTTCGGGTTCCCGACTCCATGTGTGTCAGCCCGCACGGCACTGCCAAGATTAAAGCAGAAGGTTATATGCTCAATAGCGAGGGGGTCAGTGGTGCCGCCTGCTGGGGAAAGAGTGCAAAATGGGTGGACTACTCTGGCCTTGTAGAGGGTAAAATTCTTGGAGTCGCCATGTTCGATCATCCCAATAACCCACGCCACCCAACCAGTTGGCACGCACGCTCATACGGCCTGTGTACTGCAAACATCTTCGGCAAACGTCACTTCGAAAAACTGAAGGATAAAAACGCCGGAAACTATCCACTAAAAATAGGCCAGTCTTTAACCTTCAAATACCGCCTCTACTGGCACGCCAGCAAAGGAGACGCAAAAAAAATTGAAGCTCAATACCGCCAATGGGTTGCAGCCAAAGGCAAATAACCTTAACCTTAAAACACACCAATTATGAACAAACAAACACGTCGTAACTTTCTTAAAACCTCCCTCTACACCGGAGCTACAGTAGCCTGGACTGCCAAGAGCTGGGCTCAAGTCAAGGGAGCCAATGAAACCCTGCGCTGCGCCACCGTGGGCTTCCGCGGTCGTGGCAATAGCCACATCGGCTCCATCACGGGCATGCAAAAACGCGAACAAGGGGTAAAACTGACAGCCCTCTGCGATGTAGACCAGAAGGTGCTCGATGCCGGTGCTGCCAAACACAAGGTAAAAGGCTATCAGGACATCCGCCAGATGCTGGAAAAAGAAGACCTCGACGTAGTGACTGTAGCCACTCCGAACCACTGGCACAGTCTAGCTGCGATTTGGGCCGTTCAGGCAGGCAAGGATGTTTATGTAGAAAAACCCGTCAGCCACAACGTCTGGGAGGGACGCCAGCTTGTAAATGCGGCGCGCAAATATAAGAAAATCGTACAAACAGGCACCCAGGCACGCAGTGCCAAATGCATTCAGGATGCGGTTAAATGGGTGCAGGCCGGCAATCTGGGTAAAATAATAACCTCCCGCGGACTCTGCTACAAACGCCGAAAAAGTATTGGAGATGTTGCCGACACCAAGGAAGTCCCACGCGAGGTGGATTACAACCTCTGGTTAGGTCCTGCCCAAAAAAAACCCCTCACCCGGGAACGACTGCATTATGATTGGCACTGGATGTGGGACTACGGAAATGGAGATCTTGGCAACCAAGGCATCCACCAAATGGATATTGCGCGCTGGTTCTTGGGAGAAATGGAACTTTCACCCCGCGTATGGAGTGTGGGAGGTCGCCTGGGTTATGAAGACGATGGCGAGTCGGCCAACACTCAGGTCATCTACCATGACTACGAGACCGCTCCGCTCATTTTTGAGGTAAGGGGCCTGGGTGAAGACAACAAGAAAAAGAACAACGACCGCTCCTCCTACCGGGGCGGAAGTGTTGCGGTCTTTGTCGAATGCGAAAAAGGATGGGTCGCAGTCCGTAATTACAACTCCGTGCAGGTCTATGACAATGACGACAAGAAGATCAAGGAGTTCAAGGGAGGAGGCGACCATTTTGGAAACTTTATCCAAGCCGTACGCAGCAGAAACCCGAAGGATTTGAACGCCGAAATTCTTGAAGGCCACCTCTCCAGCGCCCTGTGCCACACAGGCAATATCAGTCACCGGGTTGGAGAAAATGCAAATGTGGAGGACATCCGCACCTTTGTTAAGAAAGACAACGGTGGATTAGAAGCAGTTGATCGCATGATTGAGCATTTAGCCGTAAAAAATGATGTGGATTTAAAGGCCACTCCCCTCACACTTGGGCCAGCTCTTACCATGGACACCAAGGCTGAAACCTTCCCTAACCACAAGGCTGCTAGCAAGTTACTCACCCGCAAGTATCGCAAGCCCTTCGTGGTACCAGAAATTAAGATCTAATCTGCCCAAAACAAAAGCGCCGGCTATTATGCCGGCGCTTTTTTATTGGAATTGATTAACTAGATGCGCCCTTCATCGGCATCAATAAAGTCCACAAAACACTGGATGTCATCCCGATCCCCCATGCCTGCCTCCTCCTTACGCATGGCTAAACGCTCCCGCAAATCAGTATTGGTTTCATCAGAACCGTAATTTAGTACCGCATCATTAAAAAGTTCCTTGGTCGAATCATCGGCCTCCACATTTTCCCGCACCCAATCACATATTTGGCCATCGGTAGCAGAACTTTTGACAAATTCCACAAATTCTTCGGGGCCCATCCCTACAGTTTCAAGCCACTTGGCATCAAAACCCTTGTGTAGATAATTAGGCTGATAATCTTCATGAAGCTGGCCTGCCTCAGAAAGCCTGATTTTGTCGATGAATCTGGGCAGGTATGCCCAGCCCGCCATTTTTTCCCGCGGGCTGCGGGGGTAAATGATCGTGGTCACGAAAGAATCATTGGCCCGTGTCTGTCTCTTGTCAACTATCTCGATTTATGACAGACATAAATTGTTCACATAACCGAAAAGGTTATTGACAGGTTATCTCCCAGCCTGAGAATAACCGGCTCCCGACCTTTAAAAGTTCATAGAACAGACCCAACTATAATTATGTCAGATCAAGATTCTTATAATAAAACAGGCCACGCAGAAGGCACCGAAGCTAAGCTAAGGCAAATTCAGGAACTAGAAAGCAAACTGAAGATTATTCGCTGGGGCCTTTTTGCTGGAGTCCTTCTCGTGATGGTACTTGGCATTAGCTCCATCTGGAAAACCACCAAAAAGGCAGCGGAACCGGCAGTAGAGGTGTATAAGGAAGCCAAGGCAACCTACGAAACCATTAAGCCAAAAATCGATGGCGCCCAGAAAGAGTTTTCGCGGATTTCTAATAAACTTCAAGCGGCCAAAAAGTCCATGGAGGATGAAAAATCCGTTATATCTAAAATTCAGAATGACACCAAGGAAGCCATTGAGTCGGTTCAAAGTGCCCAAGTCGTTTTCGACAAAATGCAGCCGGATTTGGATAAAGCTTATGCAACACTTAATGGGTTGGTGGGAAATGATGAAGAATTTGCAGCAAAACTAAGAGCATCTTTTGAAACCGAATATGAAAAGAGCGTAAAGCCTGCCGCAGAGGATTTATCTAAGAAAATCCTGGTCGATATTCAACATGAAGCGGGCGCAAAGTTTTCTGAAGTTTCCTCTCACGCGGATGAAATTATGACCGGCGCTACTCGTGAATTACACAACCTAACAAATTCGATCCCGGAGAAAGTGACATTTGCCATTAATGAAACCC
>Ga0208766_1000696_pt1 | contig 18459 bp, 14 predicted proteins | sample ETN01SmetaG_3_FD_185792 | JGI IMG/M metagenome (GOLD analysis project Ga0208766, IMG submission 185792) | Marine microbial and viral communities from oxygen minimum zone, Eastern Pacific Ocean - ETNP2014F12-01SV263 (SPAdes) (version 2) | ecosystem: Environmental > Aquatic > Marine > Oceanic ... | reverse complement strand
TTATTACATCTAATAGAAATTACTATAAAGGATGAAGGTACTATAGACTTGGGCATGGATGAGATTGTCGATCTTGTTGAAGACTTAGAGTTTGGACGTAGCGGAGGATGATACAGATGCAACAGTTGAATGAAAATGATTTAGAAGAAAGTTCAGAGGAAGACGTAGAACAAGTTTCTGCTGAAACGTCGGAATCTGTTGACGCAGAGGGCGCTCTTGAAGATGCTGCAGATGAAACAGAGAAAGTGGATGTTCCGGATGAAACAACAGAAGATGAAATAACGGATCTCGGGATTGATGATGTCGAGACTGGTGAGGTAGAACCTAAGGAGAATAAGCTTATGAAACATATACTTAACTTAATTATACTGCTAGCCATAGGATATGCTGTGTTCGTGTTTTTGCAGGAACCGCCAGTTGAGCCTGAACCGGAACATCTACCTGTAAAGCAGGAACAGGTTGAGGCTGAACCAGAACCAGAACCAGAGAAGGAACCGCCGGCCCCAGTTCCATCAATCATTCCATTGGATCAATTGAAAAAGACCAATCGCTGTCCGGATTGTAACCTGGAAAAAGCGGATTTACAGGGCTGGAAGTTGAAAGGTGCAGATTTGAATGGAGCAAATTTAGGAGAAGCAAATTTGAGTGGAGCAGATTTAAGCGGAGCTAACTTGAGTGGTGCTAACTTGATGTGGGCCAATCTCAAAGGAGCTAACCTCGAAAACGCCGATATAGGAGGGGCCGATTTCCGGGGGTCAGAACTCTCTGGTGCAACAAGCACGAAAGGGACGAAATGTTCTCAAGGCTCTGGAAGTGAGTGTCTTGAATAGCAATATGTTTTTCACAAACATGGACGAATAGGATCAGGTTTCCATTTAATCTTACTCACCCTGTTTAATTACATAATCAAAAAAAGGAGACTATGATGAAAAAAATAATTTTATTTGGTCTGGTAGTAAGTGTTCTTGGTTTCACACCATTGCATGCACAGGATTGTGCGGGGTTTGGTTGTTTGCCTCAAGAAGTACAAAATCAGTGCACCAAGAACTCTAGGGACGGTTGCATTGATTGGACAAACGGTGTTTTTTATGCTGTAGGTTTTGGCGTACCCAACATGAAATTCAAGAGCGCTGCTCAACGAACTTATTCGGCGCAAGTCGCAGCTGAACAAGTTGCCATGCGCAATCTTTTAAGACTCATTGAAACCACACACCTCGATTCGGAAACCACCGTGCAGGACGGTATGTTGGAAAGCGACCGTATCCGTACCAAAATAGAGGGCAAGATACGACGTGTGCAAATGGTGGGTGCACCGCGTTATATGTCAGACGGTTCAGTGAATGTTACCATGAAAATGCAAATGCGTGAAGTGGTTAAAGTTCTCGCTGAGGATCCAGGAATCAAAGCCTTTTCCGCACCTCACGAAATCCAGCAGTCTTCGCAATCTTCTGTAAGTACTAGCACGGCTACCGGAGTTTTTACAGGATTACTGATTGACGCAAGAGGAACCGAAATAAGTCCTGCGTTGAGTCCCAAAGTTCTCAATGAAGACGGCGATGTGATTTACGGATTTGCTGATGTGGATCGTCAATTTTCTCTTGAACAAGGCATGATGGGCTATCTCAAGGATCCTCAGGCAGCACGTTCAAATGAAAGGATAAAGGACCGTCCTTTCGAAATCAAAGCTTTGCATAGTTCCGGAGAAAACAATGCAGACCTCGTGATTTCGAATGCGGATGGAGTCCGTTTAAGACAAATGAATCGAGAACAATCTTTTTTGCGGGAAGCAAGGGTGATGGTGGTTTTGGATTAGTTTTTTAGCCAAGAACACGTAAGAAAAGCCCTACCGTTCTTACATGTACTTGAAAATAAACCATAAACCCAAGACTCAAAACTATTATATGAAAGGTTATTATGAAAATGAAACTACGAATTATTACAATGTTAAGCATTTTAACCATGTTCTTCATCGTGGGATGTGCAGCAAAGAAAGCTCCTCGTAAAAAACAGGGGGAAATGGATACACCGGCATTTCATGCTCAACGAGGAGATGACATGCTTTTACGTCAGGATTTTATTTCAGCAGAAAGAGCCTATGAGCGGGCATTGAGTCTGAAATCAGACTATTCTCCGGCTTTGTCTGGAAAGGCAGTCACCACGGCACACACTGCAAAAGAAAGTGGTGAGGAGTCCAAAATTAAAACCGGACTGGAAAGCATGGAAGCCTTGATTGAGAAGGCCTCCGATTCGGCACAGTCAAAAAAACAAAAAATCCGGGTTCACAGTTACGCCGTGCAGGCACATTGGGCATTGCAGTTTCCCGAAGACGAGTGGTTTGAAAAAGTCGAATCGCATTTTGAAGAAGCCATAGATCTCGATCCAATGGCTTCAGCACCATATTTTTTCATGGCAGGGGCGGAATCTGCACGCTTCAATTATGCGGCGGCCGCTTCGCATTACAACAAGGTGCTGGAATTAAGAGGAGCCTATGCTGAAGAGGCCAACCTGAAACTGGAAATTGTGCATAAAATTCAACGTGCTCAACCCGGAAGTCGAAATGGAAAAACCATTGCTTGGATTCCAAAAATCAGTAGAGCCGATGTAGCTGCACTTTTCATTGATGAGTTGCGCTTGGAGCGTTTATATCAGGATGTCAATGCCAAAAAAGCGAAGGGCTTTGAAGCTCCTAAAAAACAGCAGGATTTTAACCCTAAACTTTCTAAGGGAGAACTTGCATCCACCGACATTGAAGGACATCCGATGCAAAATGTGATTGAGACAATACTCAAACTCGGTGTGAGTGGTTTGGAAAATGATTCAATGGCACGTTTTCACCCAGATAAAAAAATTACAAGGGCGGAATTTGCGTTAATGATTCAGGATGTCTTGGTAAAAGTCAGCCGGGACCGCAAAATAGCGACGCAGTTTGTCGGTGAGGAGTCGCCGTTTCCCGATGTACGTCCTGATTTGTACTATTACAATGCGGCACGAGTCGTGGTTTCTAGAAACCTGATGCAGGTCAAACGCAAAGCCACTGGGGAATTTGGACCCGGTGATCCTGTTTTGGGTGCTGATGCATTGCTGGTATTGCGTGATTTCAAGGAAATGCTGATGTCTTACACACGGTGAACGCAAGCTTAGAACAACTTTTCATGGAGTGATTTTGAGCAAATACAGGATATGACTTGGCTCTATTGATAGAACAAATACGGGACAAGAATAATAGAAGCAAAACGAAGGTTTAAAGCATGAAAAATTCGTACATTTTTCTGTCAGTATGTATCTACCTGATTTTCAATGTACAAGTGTTTGGAAAAGAAGACTCCCAGTGGCCACCTAAAGACGGCGAGCATATCATCACATTACTCGGCCCCATTTATGAAGCAGGAAGAGAAACAAAAGTACCGCTTTTTAAGGCACTTGAGCAGGCCATGACTGCCATTGTGGAAAAACAACAGACGCATCTGCCTGAATTTTATCAGCAGCGCATTGCGGGAATGAATCACCAACTTTTCCGGCCAGGTTACTCCAATGACGAAGAATGGGGAAGTATTAAAAGCCTCAGCAGCAAAGCCGAAGACTACGATTCCGAACGTATTGCCGGAATTCTCGAATCCAGCGAATATCGAAAACCCGGACTTGAAATGGCAATCCGGATGCAACCCCTCTCAAATCAGAATCCGGATTCCGTAAATTTGGAAGGCTACCGCTTTGTTTTGCAACCCAACGGCAAAGGGGAAGCTGAATGGTACACTGAGGAAGTTAAATTGAAGGGCCGGGAAGCGGGGGATGCTTTCCGAAAAGCTATTGTATGGTTGTTGGCCAAACCATTTGCTCAGGCGCAAAAAAGTTTTGTCCTTTTAAATGAGAAGGTGCCTGTCTGGAAAGATAAAGACACTGCTGGTGTCATGACTTTTGCCAAGAAAGGATTTACTGCAGATGCAGAACCGGTCCGGAAAGAAACTGTGAAAGCCTGCGTGCAGACAAGGTTCTGTCCGGAAATAAAAATGGAAGGCGATGAGTTTGTACTAGTCTCAAATTTTACTGATGCACAAACGATTTGTCGTATGTTTGGCAGGGAGTTGATTGATAAAGACACATTACTCCGCCTTTCAATGATTGAAGAAAGCTCTAATTTGCTGGACAAGGAAAACGGGGCGGCGTGGCACAGTGGTGAAGGAATGGGCTACTTTAAGGAACACTATGGCCACAAAGAGTTTATTCAGGCAGATACAGGTGCGGTATGGTGCAGGCACGCAAAACAGGAAAAACCACCGTCATTTGAGGAACATCCTCTAAATTATCTGATTGATCGAACTGGATTGTCACTTTCAGTTTATCGGATGGATAGATTAGACAAATATTTGCTTTTTGGTAAAAGCATGGTAGGGGAGCGCCGCAATCAGGACTTAGAGAAGCCCAAAATCCAAAAAATTTGGATTGTTGACAATGCTCTTGCTCAGGATGTTCAGGAAAAAACAATCGTTGAAATTAGTGGTTTACCTCGACAGTCATCCATTTATGTCGAAAGGAACACTATGAATTTTGTTTTTCAATGTCGCCCCGAAGTAACTTGTGATTCTTTTGAACAAAGTGTTCCAGTCAATAGAATCGGGTACTTCTTCTCAGCAGGATTTTTTGGACAAAGTTATGGATTCGGATTTATTCAAAACAATGTAGATTATGGAAAATACAATGATAAAGGAAAATTTGGTACTGTGGCATTGCTGAATCTATACATCGATACTAAATTTGAACTACCTTTACAGTTATTACCGGGCTTTCGTTGGTCTTTGTTGGGGAGGCTGGACTGGACAAATCTCTATCAAGTAGTAAGTTCTACACCAAGTGGTGAAAAATCAGATGAAAAATACGCCAGCGCCTCTATACTACAACTTATAGCTGGCGCAAAGCTGAGCTATATGTTAGGGCCAGTTGAATTGTTCGGTGGCGCGATGCTCAACTCTGGAGGCAGTGAAGAATACTCTAATTCCGGTGTAAATTCAGATATTTATGAATCTTCTAGAACTACATATTACAAAGTTTACTTTGAAAAAGTAACAATTAAAAGTGGTGTAGCTCCTTTGATTGGAGTGGCATTCAAATGGTAACTCCTCAAACGGATTATTAATGCTCTGGTTTTATTTTTATGAAGCATAGCTACTCATCAGTTCAAATTTTAATTATTATCATCAAAGGAGAACGATGTTTTCTAATAAAACGATAGTGAACCTGGTCTCTACGGGCGGACTCATTTTGTTTGCCTCCCTCGCCGCTGCTCAAACATATACTTCTGTTCCTGTGAAATATGAGGACGGGTGGTGGCTGGAATTTAAAGACAATTCCAGACTTTCTTTCAAAAAAAATCAAGGGAAACTATTCTTAGAATGGAAGGGGGTCAAACACCCCTGGTTGTCCATAAAATCTCAGTCGGTGAGGGCGGATAATTTCGCAGCGCTGAAAACCACAACCTTTGATAGATACAGCAAAGAGAAATATGCACCCATATTGAAAAGCTGGCAGAAACGCAAAGCCATACATGATGAAAATGAAGCAAGTCGTTATGCAAAAGATAAATTAGAATATAAAGACGCAAAAGACAAACATGAAGAAGATCTACTCGAGTGGGAAAAAGAAAAAACACATTTTGATAAAGAAGCGAAGAAGAATTATCATGATGAAGTAGATGAATATGAAAAGAAAAGGGTAAAATATAGAAAAGAACAAGAAGATGACTGCACTTTTTGTATGGATAGACCAGTTAAGCCCAACCAGGAAATCTTCGGAGAACCTAAACCCGATAAACCTACGGCGCCGGATAAGCCTAGTTCGTTCAATGAGATTGAGATGAAGCCAAAAAAGAATAGCGATCCAGCATATCAAGTCGCGGCTTTGGCCTTGAGGCTTTCGGTGACTGGATGCCCTTCCGGAAATTTTCGTTTGGAGACGAGTCCAGGGAAAATTCATTTTGTTAGCAGTCGTTCGGAAGAAATCAGAGGGGGTTCTCCATGGTCGGAGTCAGCTGGTTTGATTCGTTGCTCTGTTTCAAGCAAATCAGGGCGAGTGCTGCTGATGAAGCTTAGTATTGATCAAAAACGACTGGTGGCTTTGTCCTTGTATGCGCCCAAGGCGGATTTGCGTTTGAAACGGGTTTCGTCACCAGTGTTGCGGAAGTTTGAAAAGGAATATGCGAAACGGGACATGTATTTGAAAAAGCTGGATTTTCGCAAGGAACGTGTGGAAGCCAGTTATTGGAATGCTGCCGCGCGTACTACCATAGATATTGTTTTCGAAATGACTGGAAAGAAGAAAAATATCCAAAAAGTGAGTTCGACGCTCCCGGTTTACTTGTATGACACGATGGAAAAAAATCTGGATCGCCTCGTAACGCGAGTCAACTTGTTTCAGGTGCGCAAGTTGGGAGATAAAAAAATGTTGCAACTCCGGCGGCTGTACAAACACAAGGCGAAGGGCGATCCCAAAAAATGGATGGCGCTGGCTAAAATAACACACGTGAATGTTAATGGGAACATCAATAATCTGATCAAATTGCAAACCCGCACCGGAGCTTCTGTGGAAAAACTTGATATTGGTTCTGGTGGATTTGTTACGGATTTCTCTGCATTATTGTATCTGGCCGCATGGCATACCAAACAAAAAACGCAGTCATTGCCGCTCACCTATTTCGATGATACACGTGTTTTTGTGATGGAGCTCAATCGTTTGAAGAAAACCAGTCATCATTTTCAAGGAAGGCAACTTGCCACACTGGACTGGGAAGTGAAAAACTCAGACGGAGGTTCTTTTATGCGTTTGCGGGTTGGCCTGCAAGATCAAATTGTTTACAAGATAGAAATCCCGGAACGTAAACAAATTTTTGATTTGCGCGGCATAGGCACGCAGCGTATCCGGAAAAACCAGGCATGGGCCGAACAATCTCAGAAGAAACATCAATTAGTTCCGGTTTCCGGATTTTGATATTTTTTCAAGAACAAACAAACTTACTCTAAGCGCATATGATAAATGTTACCTACTCAGAACGTGTAAACTGTAATTAAATATTAACTCAATGCCTTTGTGCAGCTGCTGCCTTAGTGCTGAAACAAAAAAAGGTCCCATGCTCAACTATTTACTAAAAATCAGCTTACTGCTCAGCCTTGCTTTTTTTCTGGCCGGCTGTCCCAAACAAACTCCTGTCTCTAAAAGCCCGGCCTGCGGGAAAGAGGTGCCGTTTTGTGTCTGCAATCCGTTGTCGCCTAAATGTGAGACCAAAACAGTTATTCCCAACCAGTTTATGGATCGTCCGGATAAAGCTGGAGTTCAGCTCAGTTTTGAGGCGGCACAAACTGGAATTGGGGCAGCAAGCCGTGAGGAAATTGAAGAGCAACTTACATCTTTATTGAATCAAATCCGCATCAAAGCTGAAAATCAAGAGGCTTCTATATTTGTAAAATGTGTGGGCAAGGCTTGCCGAAGCATTAAAAACTTAAAGGAAACAACAGAAAACTTTTTGGGTAATTCCCGAGATTTCAATCTCCAAAGTGATGAGAGCTTGTCGGATCTTAAAGTTATGATTAGGTTAGATGGAGAACAGTTGATCTTTGAAGCTTTAGATGAAGATGGAACGATTGGTAATGCTGGAGAGATTCTGGCGCGAGCAAGTCTCGGACGGGATGTGGCAGAATCGGGATGGAGCCTGGTTTCGGTTCCGACGTTTGAAGACGGAGAACCCACCACTCCAATGAGCTTCCGCATTATGAAAAATTTGGTGACTCAATCAGAATATTCAGGAGTTGGTGTTTCACGCTTACCGCAAGTGGGGTTGAGTTTTGAAGCTGCTGTTGCTTATTGTCAAAAACAGGGGCGTGATGCAGTGCCACCCAATGTGCATGTTTTTGAATACGCTTTGCGTCAGGGGAAAATCGTCGGGCATCGTCGGGCACACCTTGAAATTGTTCGCTTGACCAATGAGGAAGATGAGATAGAAGGTCCGATGATCAATTATGAAATTGACTTGTTTGACTTCGAGCGAGCACTGGACGCCATGCTGATTTTCAGTTGGAGAACCGGAGACTATGAGTCTTCTAAACAAACTTATTTTCAAGATGACCTTGGTTTCCGTTGTGCCTATTGGAGCGAATAGAGTAAATGGCCAGTGGCCAAAATTCTGCCGTATAATCTCGTGAAACACACATAAAATATTTTGACCTCCAGTGGTTTTTTTTGGGACCTTGGTAAAATAAAGAGAATTATTAAAAGAATATCATGAGAAAACGATTCAACATCATTGGAATCATCACAATCATGGGATTATTAGTCTCTCCTGTAAATGCACAGAGTATTTTCAAGCCGATGAACTTGCTGGCAACGCATCCATTCAGCATGGAAAACCGTGGACAGTTCAGCCGCAAACCGGCCTGTAGAAAGTTGCAAAAGCTCATCAAAAAACTGAATATCAAAGTGAATCGCATGAAAAATGATTATATGGATACGCCAGATGAATCTTTGATGAAAAGTATCATTGACACTTCACACAAAAGCTTCAAACTCAAAAGCAAACTTTATAAAAAGTGTCGTACCCGTACAGCAAAAGCAGTGCATGGAGGATTCAAGGATACTGTACGCAAGCTACAGATTGAACTTCGAAGCCGAGATGTCCCTGTTTCTGTTTTCCAGTATCCCACTCCGGAGGATTTGGAAGACAAAGGCCAAATTGAACTCAAAATTGAGGAGCGCACAGTTATACTTGGGCAACTGCTTCAGGATGTAGAAAACACACAAGAACTGATTTTGTCGCTGTATAAAAAATCTTTTTCGCAAAAGCCCGCATCCAATAAACCTGCAGCATCGAAAACGGCAATTCCTGATACCAATGGTACTGGCGCAACTGGTGGTACTGCCGGAGCAAATGGATCAACCGGATCAACGGAGGATTTGGATGATTTGGACGATTTGGATGATATGGAAGAAGACTCTGAAAAATCTGAGATTTCCAGCGAAGAATATGAAGTCATTGCCAATGTGGAAATGCGTAGTCTTTTCAAAAATATGTACGATCTGCATTTGACCGACGGCCAGCGTCACTTCGTTCCTGAACCACTTAAGGCTCCGCAAGAAGTGGAGGATTTGGATTTGGTGTTTTCACATTATTACCACATCCGCAAAGAGTCTCGCGCCAAATATACTTTGCGTATCCATATCTTTTTCATGGATACCACTCAGCCCGATGAAAACACAAAATCGTATCCGGTATACAGCAAGAAAACCAACCCCATGCCCTGGAAGGGACGCAGAACCGATTATGTGGGGAACCTAAGCAAAGAATTGAATCTCGTAGCAGAGCAATTTGCTGCAAAACATTAATGAAGAAATTGAAGATCGTGCCCACAAGCATTAAACAATAAAGGGATAACAGAAAGATGAAAACTCAAACAAGGCAATTTTTTGTGGGGATCCTGTTTTTTTTAACTATGCTTGTGGCCAGTGCACATGCGGCAGAAGACCCTTTCAGTAAATTTGCCAAAGATGTGAAAAAACGAGACCAGGCCATGCTCAAAGCGGTTCAACAAATTGAGGAACGCTGGGACAGGTTTTATGAAAGCACTGTTGAAGATTATTATGTCTATTCCAAAGACGGTCGGGTACGTAGGCGTGCCAATTTCAGTGATGAATCTCCTGAAAAAGGTTTTCTGGAAGTTGCAGTAGTTGATGCTAAATCCGAAAAGGAAGCGCAAAAGGTTCTGGGTAAGGCTGTTGAAAAAGCCTTGCGGGAGAAGGCCGGCAAACAGGAATTGTTGAAAGATCAAGTGCAGTTGAACCAACAACCTTTAACCAAAAAGAATGTACGGCGGCGGGCAAAGGAACTGAGAAAACAAATCCAGAAAACGACAGTTCACACTAAAAAAGGCAAAAAAACTGTGTATTCAGTCAAACTGAAGTTTGTGCCGGATCATGTACAGCAACGGGCAAAAACTTTCTTTTCCAGTGTAAAGCGCCATGCGAGAAAAAGTAAGATCCCCGTTAAACTTATTCTGTCAATAATGCACACAGAATCCGCCTTTAACCCCAAAGCCTGTTCCAGGCGAAAGAAGACACCAAGAAATCAGTGTCTTGCCTATGGTTTGATGCAGCTGGTTCCAAAATCGGGTGCCAGAGAAGCTTACAAATACCTTTATAAGAAGGATAAGTTTCATACATTCCCCGTTGAACAACAAGCGGAGTACCTGTTCAAACCGGAAAATAATATGACTTTGGGATCCGCATATTTAGGTAAAATGGTTAATAAGGATTTCGCCGCGGTTGATTCCTTAGAAAATCGCGTCATTCTGGCTGCCCACTCTTATAATACCGGCCCTGGTAACAGTGCCAAAGCATTGAAGAAGATCACCACAATAAAGAGAAAATATCCCAGACCAATATTTGGAGTAATTGCAAGCGAGGCCAATAAATTAAATGTTGCGGAGTTGGTGCACCGACTGAAAACCTATTCGCCATGGGAGGAAGCAAGACACTATGTGGAAAAGGTTAATAAGTGTATCACCACTAACACAAACTTGCGGGGGGGAAAGTGTTATTAAAGCTTATGACCAGTGATCTTTCCCGTCTTTCCAGTTATCAGAAGCTGCGCACCTATCTGCTGATCTGTGCATACAACTCCGGAGCCGGAAGTGTGAGCCGAGCTTTTATCAGGAAGACTCGTTTGAGTGAAGTATTTTTAAATAACAACAGTTCCAGTCCAAATGAGGGATTTAAGCATTTGGTCAGGAATCTGCTGTATGAGGCTACCCAGCATTACCTGGTGCAGGTGAACAAACGAATGCCGTTGTACAGGTAACAAGAGTTACAATTTAGGAAGTTTCAAGGAGAGATCTGACTTACAGTGTCTCTGCAGTATGTGTGTTCCTGTCAATTATCGGCAGGAAATTAATTTTTCAATCGTCCAATAAAAGAGGAACCATGAGAACCATAATCAAAGCAATTTTCAGTTTTACAGCAATCTCATTCCTGAGTTTGTCGGCATTCTACGAGACCTCTGCTGCTCGTGAAATCGAAATTTCAGAAGCGGTCGGTTTGGTCCGGCTATACAGCGGTGAAGAAAAACAGGCCAAAGATGGCGCATTGCGTGAGGCCATGAAGAGTGCAGTCGAGCAGGGTGTGGGTGCGGTGCTTAATTCTGAAACTGAAATAGAAAATTTCCAGGTGGTAAGTGACAACATACTCAAAAAAAGCAAGGGAGCTATCAAAAGCTACCGGATTTTGCGGGAAGGAGCAGTTGATAACGGTGTAAATTACGAAGTTGTTATTTCTGCAGTAGTCGATGATGATTTGCTGAATTCTAGCCTGGAGTCCTTCCGCCTAATGCAACAGCTCACAGGACGCAAAACAGTGTTTGTGGTTTATAACCCACAGGTACAGGGGGATTTGCCTTTGAATCCGGAAAATGGCAATGATTTTCAAATCATTGAAACCGGCCTAACTGGGCTGCAGGAGGCATTTATTGACCGGCGATTTGAAGTGCTTTATCCTGAGAAGTTACAGGAAAACTTCGAAGATCAGGAGAAAATGGCACTTGCACAAGAAGCCGATTTCGAGGATGTTGTGTCAGAACTGTCTGCAAAATACGGGGCGCAGTATTACGTCGTTTTTACACTAATGGCTTCTGCAACAGAAAGAGAAAAAATAGGTGAAGCCCAAGCAATTATCCATGCCAAACTCTACAATACCGGTACAGCAAAAATAATCAAAACTATTGAAGGCAGGGGTAAAAAGAAATATAAAAAAACTACTTCTGGTATGGATTTAATAATAAACATGAAAACCGCAGTCGGGAAAGCCACCAAGCAAGTTAGAAAGAAACTGGTTAATAGTTTAATTGAACGACTATATGAGTATGCTGAGGATGGTGCGCCCATGTTAGTGCGGATTCACGTCGCAAAGAAAAGTCATGTAAGAGCTTTTATGAAAATGATTAAAGGCTTAAAGATCGTTACTGGCACAAAAACTATTTCTAGCATTGGCAAAGACGCAACACTGCACGTATATGGTATAGGTGATACTGATAGTTTTTTGGATGATGTGGATGATAATTTTTACAAAAATCGCCGGTTTAAAGGATATGCTTTGTCCATTGCACAATCCGGCGAGGTGTTGGATTTGAATATGGAGGAGGATGAATAAAGATTAAAATTCAAAAAGCGATAACCTTTTGCAAATTTTTAAGTAATTTCCTTTTGGGATAACCGTATTTCTTGGAACCACCCCTGTTACAACTGTTTTGAGAGGGCCACAATGGATGTGATCCCGTACAAAAATGAAAAATATTTCAAACAAGTTCTGCATTCGATGGGGTCTTTTGTTGTGTTTTTTTTGCTGGTACCTGTTCACGTCTGCAGTCATTACAGCAACGGAAAAATGCCCTGTAGAACAAATACTGCTCCAAGGCGGACTCTTTGAATTGGGAAGCAGAACCTCTCTTTTCCAGGATTCTCGGCCGGTGCATGAAGTGCAGATTGAGGACTTTCGGATAGCCAATTTTGAAACATCTGCAGCAGATTTTGTTGTTTTTGCCAAGGCACAAAAAATGGATTTTCCGTTTTTGTCGGTTCTGGAAAGGGAAAGCCGTGAACAGCCTTGTCGTCCCGCGCGCGGAGTGAGCTGGTTTGCCGCACAGTCCTTTTGTCAAGCCACGGGCGGACGTTTGCCCACAGAAGCAGAATGGGAATATGCAGCCACCATGGACGTTTCCGGACAGCAACAAAAATTTCATTGGTCCTCCGGAAAGAAGTTTCCACCAATTTTTGGAGAAAATGAAATTTCAGGAGAAATGGAATACTCTGAAGAGGAGGAAGATGAGTTATTAGAGGAAGAAGATGAATCCAAAGAAGAATCCTCGGAAGAAAATTTGGTTGATACTGAACTCGAAAAATTGGTAACAAGTGACGAGGGCGATCTGGATGACGACGCTCTTGAAAAATTGTTGGCAGAGGTCGATGAAGAAACCGGGACCAAGGAGGACCCCTCAGAATACTTACACCGGGAACTGGTGGATGTCCAAAAAACATTCCGGGGATTGAATGGCCTGCACGGAATGCTAGGCAACGTCTGGGAATGGGTAGGAGATTGGTACAGTTTCTATCCGAAAGCTTCGCAAACTCATCCGGTAGGGCCGGAAAAAGGCTTCTGGAAAATTTTCCGTGGCGGCAGTTACCAAAACGTCGATTTGCAGAATGAAAACTCAGAAGCCGTTTTGCTTGATCCGACGTTGCGTAACCGTGCCAAGCCTGAAGAGACTTTTGCGCATTTGGGCTTTCGCTGTGCCTGGAATGCACCCCCTTAAATTCTCAATGGCAGACTAACAGCTAGCCTAGCTGTGATCATTTACCGCTTTTTAAGTTATTGATTATAACAGAAAAATGTACTCAGTCCTGTTCAAATTATTCCATCGCACACCGATTTTTCAAGTCTTGTTGAGTGGGATTTCCTTTTTAGTACTGATGGTATTGATAGCCATTCGCTTGCTCTACTCTTATGGTATAAGTGCGTCTTTTTCCAATTCTACTCCGCATCTGACTGCAGAATGGATCGCCGGAGAAACTTCAGATTACTCAAAACAAAGTGAGCTCCAAAGCGTTTTTTCAAACTCTCAGGAAATCGAGTCTTATTCTCTGTTTACACAAGGAACACGTCCTATACTCATTGAGGCTTTGGGTGTAGGGATGGTAGGAACCTACCGTTTTGAAGCTCCGGTAGAAATCACTGGAATTGACTTGAGTCGCCATCCGTTTGCCATTCCACTCGATCTGGCAACTTCTCTGATCAACGAACATGAAAATGCAATTACCGAACGTGAATTGGCGGCACAATTGATGATTGGTAGAAATGAAGTGGTCGTAAATCGGGCTATGATTAACTTGTTTGCACCAAGTCCCGGAAAAATCAATCGTTTCCTTGTCCAGGACATTGAAACTGGAACATCGTTGAGTGAAATCAGGATTGTGGCGGTTCTGAATGATATGATTGATGCACCCCGGATGTTTCTAAGTTTACCATTAGCACAAAAAATTCTGCAAAAACAAGCAATCCAAGGCCTTCATGCACGTGTCAAAAATTTTGATCGATTGCAAATTATTCGTGATAGCATCAGCAAAAAGCTTGACCCCGGAGTCCGTGTCAGCAGTTGGGTGGATGGACAAAACCGCCAACAAAAATTATTTAGCGTCTTCGACTCAATTTTCTGGATCATTGCAGTGGCAATTTTAACACTTTCGGTGATTACAGGAATGCTGGGCATTTACCGTGCGTTTATGACCAAGCGCGGTTCAATTGCTATTTTGCTACTGCTTGGAGTTTCAAAACGGACATTTTACTGGATGCTGGCTTCCATCACCGAAATTTCACTGCTTGGCGGGGTTGGTCTCGCCTCACTCCTGTTTTTCTCCGGTTACGAAACACTCAATGAACAATTACTCCTTTCAGTGCAAGCCATGTCTCCTGTAGAATCTCCGGAGTTACCCTTGCAGCTTTTTTTCTATTGGAACGGCGGAATGTTTATCTTGTACAGTGTTCTGTCTTTGATTTTTTTGAAGGTAATTTTGAATACCAGGATTTCCTTGAGCTAGAAGTTATAGTCCCGGGTCTTGAAGTTGCTCTTTGAACCCTGAACTTAAAACTCATAAAATTAATAATGCGTTCTTTTATTTTCAATCGTGTCCTCTTTAAACAAGTCGACCCCATCATTTTATTTGGTTTAGGCATTGGACTACTATGCGGTCTTGGACTTGCCATTGCCGGAAATTTGCTGATCGAAAATATTCTGACCAGCTATCAATCCTTTTTGCAGCGTTCCCTGATTGGATTACGCGGAAGTCTTGTATTGGAAACTCCAGAGTCTTCAGACTATCTCCGGCGATTCACCACCCAGTGGAAAACCGAAAATTCCGGCTTTTCCTCCTCACCCGTCTGGCAAAGCCGAGGCTCGATACCGTTGGAACTGAAACAACCTGGAAAAATCTGGAAGCGCCAAGTGCAGGTGATCCTGCAAGACAGAGACTATTTGATGCAAAAAATGGCATCTAATTCAAGTGGATGTGTGGTTGACAAAAATACACAGGCTTTTGGGAATGCCCTGCTTTTTTTAACATTGCTTGAATTCAATGCAGATAAAAACACCACTCTTCAAGCTAATGTTTTTGGAGGGAAAGCCACGCCTGTTCGCTTTTCGAAATGCAGAATTGAGACTGGAATGATGACGGATTATCCACTTTTAATTCTTGATTGGCAAGCTGTTGGTTGGAATCCGGAAAAGGTGGCGGAGAGACTTGAGTTTTCGACATCTACACGTCAGGAAACGGATTTCCTTGAACAGAAAATTGATAATGTTATGCAGCAAGTTCCTCGTGAATCCGGGGAGCAGTACCGCATTGAAAATCTTTACCGCAACAAAAAGATGAAACTGGCCACCAGTCTTTCAGAACAAGCAAGATGGCTGGCATTAGGGATTGCCGGAATTACATTGATTTTGTCTGGTATCATTTTGTTTTTTGGCTTTTTACTTTTATTAGAATTCAAACGTGTAGTGATTGAAACTTTCCGATTAATGGGTCTATCTCGCCTTGAAGTTACTGTTGGGTTCTTGTTCGGAGGAGGAATTTTGGGGGTCATTGTGGCATCGATGGGGATCCTCTTGGCCTGGAGTGGGCGGTTCTTGATTCAATTCCAAGGATGGATTCCCTTTGATCATTTTTTCACTGAGTGGCCGCCCATGTTGTTTGTTGCTGTTTTTGTATTAACTCCCATTTGTGTTGCCGTTTTCAGTGCCTTTGTGGTGCGTTTCCGTCTTTCCTCGCAACTCAACATGTCAGAAATGGGATAATGTTTTTTTGAGTGAAAAACTGGATGCTTCTAGGGAATGTGACTTCGTGCAGTATAGATTACATGTATTGCTCTTCTTATGAGTATTGTTGTTTTTAGCATACCAACTCAATATTTTTTATCTAATCCAATGGGGAGTATTATGAATCAAGAAAAACTCAAACAATGGTATCCAAATTTATCTGAAAAGGATTTACATATGATGGCACGCTGTAAGACTCCAGAAACAGTAATGCCTCCCGAGGAAATTCCGGAGTTTATCTGGATACCGGAAGGGCAGTTTGTAATGGGTGATATATTTCGCAATATGAGTATCAAAGGTGAGGGGCAAGAAGATGAGATCCCTCTACGTCTTTTGAATTTGCCAGGCTTCTGGATTGCGGAAAATGTGGTGACCAATCAGGAATACCGGAAATATCTTGAAACGGATTGTCCGAATCAATTAGCAGAGTTTCTCGAACAAATCGAAGAGTTTCAAGAAGATGCACCGGTACATTCTGTGATTTGGAGTAAAGCTTATGCTTACTGCAAGTGGAAAGAAAAGCAAATTTCTGGAAAACATGTGAGTTTGCCCACTGAAGCTCAGTGGGAAAAGGCGGCTGGTTGGCACTTGATTGGAGCCGATTTTGAGGTGGGAAGAAAATATGAATATGCCACCGGAGACGATGTTGATTATGAGCACACCGTTTTTAATCGTTTTGCAGATTGTCCTTGCGAAGTATCAAAATTGGCAAAAGGTGTGAACGGATTGAAGGGGGCTTCCGGCAATGTGTGGGAATGGTGTAGGGATTATTATAAGTATGAATTTTACAAAGAATTTCCGCATCAGTTATACAACAGTCAGGAAAGTGAACAAAGGGTATTGCGTGGAGGATCATGGGCCAATGTGAAACGTCGTCTCAGGACCTCTAACCGTTTGGGAAGTTCCCCCAGTACTCGCAACGATAACTTCGGATTCCGTCTGGTGATGGAACCACTCACGACAGGAGAAACAGAATGAATTCCGAAATCAAATTGCACGGAAAAAATCTCAGTAAATCTTTCCGAAAGAAAAATGCGGGGCAACCCAGCATAATTTTTGCTGAAATAAATTTGTCGATCAAGACCGGATCCTTCATGGGTTTAATGGGAGAATCCGGATGTGGAAAATCGACACTGCTCAAAATCATGGCTGGTCTGGAAACACCTGACAGTGGTTCGGTTTTTGTGGGCAAACAAGCGATTTTTCAGGACGGGAAAATGCCGTTGAATGAGGCTAAATTCGCGGAATTCCGCAGAAAAAATTTTGGTTTCATTTTTCAATCACATCAACTCATTCCGGAACTGACTGTGCTGGAAAATGTCATTTTGCCCTTGCAACTAAAAGACTGGAGCACAAAAAGAGCAAAAAAACGGGCACAGGAAATGTTATCCCATGTGAGCTTAGAATTGCAAGACTCTTTTCCCCAAGAAATATCAGTTGGGCAACAGCAGCGTGTCGGCATTGCCCGTGCGCTGATTCATCAACCGAGCATGATTTTTGCGGATGAACCGACAGCAAGCCTAGATCCAGAAAATTCTGAAGGAGTGGTGGAGTTGTTATTGGGATTGCAAGAGGAATATGATAGCACGATTCTAATGGTGACGCACACACCTGAGTTGGTGAATGGTTTGGATGGAGTGTTTAAATTTGAAAAGGCGGAACAAAGTGGACCTTATCGTCTTGTTAGTTCTTAGTAAACAACGGTGGATATACCATTTTTTAAGATTCCGCCTGAATTATTAAGTGAAAAAAACAATTATCACTTTAGAATAACAAGAGTTTACATATATTTGTTCTTTGTAGTGTTACTTTAATCAACTCAATCATGTAATTTCAGCAAAATGAAAACTCACCTCAAGCAACTTTTGTATGGAATTCTGGTAATTATCTGCTTAATCATTTCCTGTACGTCTTTAACCTTAGCCACAGAAGAATTTCAGTGGCCGCCTAGAGGCGGCGAACATATCATCACCTTACTCGGTCCCATCTACGAAGCAGGAAGAGAAACCAAAGCGCCTCTTTTTAAGGCACTTGAGCAGGCCATGACTGCAATTGTGGAAAACCAAGAGACACATCTGCCTGAATTTTATCGGCAACGTATTGCCGGGATGAATCACCAACTTTTCCGGCCAGGGTACTCCAATGACGAGGAATGGGGGAGTATAAAAAGCCTGAGCAGCAAAGCCGAAGACTACGATACTGAAAGCATGGCCGGAATTCTTGAATCCAGCGAATATCGAAAGCCCGGACTTGAAATGGCAATCCGGATGCAGCCCATCTCAAATCAGAATCCGGACTCCATCATTTTGGAAGGCTACCGTTTTGTTTTAAAACCCAGCGGCAAAGGGTATGCCGAATGGTTCACAGAGGAAGTTAAATTGACGGGCCGGGAAACGGGGGATGCATTCCGGAAAGCTATTGTATGGTTGTTGGCTAAACCATTTGCTCAAGTGCAAAAAAGTTTTGTCCTTGAAAATGAGAAAGTGTCTGTCTGGAAAGATAAAGAAACTGCCGGTGTCATGACTTTTGCGGATAAACAATTTACTGCAGATGCAGAACCGGTCCGG
>Ga0208766_1000692_pt1 | contig 18487 bp, 17 predicted proteins | sample ETN01SmetaG_3_FD_185792 | JGI IMG/M metagenome (GOLD analysis project Ga0208766, IMG submission 185792) | Marine microbial and viral communities from oxygen minimum zone, Eastern Pacific Ocean - ETNP2014F12-01SV263 (SPAdes) (version 2) | ecosystem: Environmental > Aquatic > Marine > Oceanic ... | reverse complement strand
TTCGCCTTTGAATTTTATTTGTCCTAGATAATCTGCGTCATCAGGACTTGAGCTGTTTCTTTTTAATGTTATAACAGGACCAGCTGTACTTGAATCTTCTGTTGTTGTGATTAATAATGAATCACTTAAAGTTGTATTGGTTAAACTTGCAACGCCAGTAATTGATACTCCATTACTTGTTGTTTCTAGTTTTGCTGAATCTTGATAATGCAATGTCACGCCATAACTATCATTGGCGTATATATGTTTTAAACCAGAACTATTTGAAAGGTTAAAGTTTGTACTCTGCATATAAATTTGATTGCCTTGTACATCTTTAATAACACTACTTGATCCATCGTGGAGAATTTCAAAATCACTACCTGTTCCAAGTACTATACTTTCACTGTCTGCAAGAGTATTTGGTCCTGCTGAACCAGTATAACCAATCGCACCTTGTGAACCTGTAAAACCACCTGTTAATGGTTGTAAAGCCCATGCGTCCCCATTCCATTTCCATGTACGTACACCTAGATTGTAGGTATCATTGAGCGATGGACCACTCGGAAAATTTATCGTTGGCATATTATAATTCTATCCTTTTAAGTTTCTCTTCCACATATTTATAATATTTATACTGACTTTAGGATAGCTATTTTCCAATAAAAAACCCCCGAAGCCGAAGCGCCGGGGGTTTAATTTTACCTGTTTATTACTAGTGATTATTAAGCTTTAACAATCTTTAGAGTGTGAGTTGCAGCTGTCGTTACCGAACCTGCTGGAAACTCTTGTGCTCTGTAATCATCACCAACTTGTCTAGTTTGGTAATTAGTGCCATCAAGTATAGTGTTAGCCATACCTGAGCCTCTAGTTGTACCAGAACCATTAAAGTTATATCTAATAGTATATCCGTCACTTGAAGCACTTGCAGTCTGTCTGATCCACTCTTGACACAAAGTATCAAAAGAAGCACCAGTTTGTTGTAAGTGATTTGATCCGTCTATATTTAATAGATTATCGTATGATGAAGTAGCGCCGTCTACTCTGTGTAGATAGTAGCTAGTAATCGTAGTTGGGTTATCTTGTGCATGGTCACCGATTGATCCAGCAGCCCAAGCGCCAGTGTTGGCACGTGTGTCTACAAAGATCGGAGTTGATGAACCACTAACTTCAGTAGCACCACTTTCAGACGCATTAGAAGATACAAAATATGTACCACCTTGTTGCGTTGTAGTTGTACTTGCTGTAAGTAAATCAATTGCTGGATGTAAGAACGTATCCTTAATGTCAGCAATAGGCATTGCCTGGACTTCACCACCACTTGTGTAGTAAACTGGCCATGTCGTGCCTGTATCAGATGTCGGCGAAACCGAAGCAACTGATTGAGTTACTTTATCATAGTTTGTTGTAACCGTTTGTGGGTCTTGCGTAGTACCTTGACCAGGAAAAGAAGAGGAACTATTAGAAATAGAACCTGCTTGTAATCTTGTATCAGATATAGCGCCAAGTGATCCACCTGATCCTACAACTGTTAATGTAACAGACGGCGATTGAGAATATTGATAAACAATATTATCAACAACTGCGTCTATCTGAGCTGAAGTCATTTCCACTAAATTACCCGAACTGTATACTAAAGGGTTTCGTGTAGCCATTATATTTTTCTCCTTTTTATTGCTCTACTTCTTACGAAGCGTTACCTATGATTGTTTTTAATGTAGTACCACCACTGTTTTTAATCAGTAATGTAACCGCTGAACTGAAATTACTTGAATCAATTGTGTCAACTTGAGCACCTTTTGATCCTGTAAATCCAACAACACCTTGGTTTGATAATTCAACCCACTGTACACTATTACCATCGTTGTAGTAAAAGTATTGTACGCCAGTTGCGTTGTCTACCCAAATGTCTCCTTCTCCTACGCCAGATGTTGGCGGTGAAGCAGCTGTTGTAATATCAAGATTACCTTCAGATCCAGTGTAACCAATGTCACCTTTTGATCCTGTGTAACCAATGTCCCCTTTAGAACCTGTGAAACCTTTTGATCCAGTGTAACCAATGTCACCTTTTGATCCAGTGTAACCAATGTCCCCTTTAGAACCTGTGAACCCTTTAGAACCAGTGAAACCAATGTCTCCTTTTGATCCTGTGAATCCAATATCACCTTTTGAACCAGTGAAACCAACATCCCCTTTAGAACCAGTGAAACCAATTGTACCAGAAAGGTCAGATACGAATGAGTATGCTGAACCGTTCCATAGGTATAATCTAGAGTTTTCTGCGTCTGTTAGAGAGCCGTTTTCAATGATAGCAAATTCACCTGTAGCTATGCCACTTGGTGATGTATCTGCTGATAAGTTAGCGACACTAGTATAAGTCTTCGCAATGTTGAAGCCTAAACCAGTAGCACCTTTAGAACCTGTATACCCGATATCACCTTTAGAACCAGTATAACCGATTGATCCAGTGAAACCTGCTGTAAGAGGCTGTAGCGCCCAACCATTACCGTTCCATTTCCACTGACGTGTGCCTAGTGTGTATAGATCGTTTAATGAGGGCGACGATGGAAAGTTTATTGCCATTTTATTTGTCTCCTAATTTATTGTTTTTTTTAATTAAAAAATTCAATATCCCTACATAATTTAATCTTGCAAGAAAATTTTAACGTTTTCTGCTTCTATTTATAATATATAAACACTACAAAACACTTTGTTTTCTAGTATTTTTCAATTTTATTAAGCGCCAATGGTACCACCGTTTAGGCACCACCCTTGACCATCCCATATACAAGAGAAAGTATTGGCAAAAACGCCACCAGTTGTATCTAATCTCCAGTTATGTGAAGTCCTTAATTCTGTTGCACCAGTACCAATTATAACAACTTTTGCATTAGCGACAGTAATGTCACTATAAGTTGATGTTGTTATGCCTGATTTATAGAACAATAACTCTTGTCCTATATAAGTGCCGTCTGCAAGTGTATAGTTTATACCTGCTGTAATAAAGTGATTACGTTTTGTTATATCTAAAGCACCTGTGTTATCTTTAGTTTCGTATTCACTTGTTGTTATATGAGAGCCTGCTATTGTTAGTTTATCATTTGTAAGTCCGATACTTACTTCATTTGCTCCCATTTTTAAACTGTTATCGCTTAAGAATAAGTGTCTAACTTTTCTATCAGCACTACCTATGTCATATGTTTCATGTGCTACAGGTAATAAATGTCCACTGTTTGTAATATCCCAACGATCCGTTCCTTCCGTTCTAAATGTGACTTCGCCATCTGTACCTGTGTCTGCTACTGATACTGAACTATTGCCGGCAGTTATAGAACTTCCACCTGAACCAGCAGAACCAGTAAAACCAACTGTACCAGTTGAGCCTGTAAATCCTACTATACCACTATTTGCTAATTCTACCCATTGATTACTATTGCCGTCATTCATGTAGAAGTATTGAATACCTGTTGCGTCATCAATCCAAACGTCACCAATACCTGCTGAACCTGGAGGTGTTGAAGCAACTGCTACATCTAAATTTCCTTCCGAACCTGTATAACCAATTATACCTTGATCGCCTTTTGATCCTGAATAACCAATTGATCCTGTATATCCTAAATCTCCTTTTGATCCAACATATCCAACGGCGCCAGCTGTACCTGCTGTACCTTTTGATCCTGTGAAACCTACACTACCAATATCTCCTTTTGATCCTGAATAACCTATAGGTCCTTCGCCACCATCTGAACCTTTTGATCCTGTGAAACCTACACTACCAATATCTCCTTTTGATCCTGTAAAACCAACTGTACCGGCAGCTCCACTATCTCCTTTTGATCCTGTATAACCTAAATCTCCTTTTGATCCTGAATAACCTATAGCACCATCGTCACCAATTGATCCTGTATAACCTTTATCTCCTTGGTCACCTTTTGATCCTGAATATCCTACATCGCCTTTTGATCCTGAATAACCAATAGCACCTACTGATCCTGTAAAACCAATGGCACCTGCTGAACCAGTATAACCTGCTCCACCACCTGAACTGAATAATGACCAATTAGCCTCAGCATTAGGAACTGCACCTGTAATATTACTTCTTACTTCACTACCTTGAAGTTTGTAAGTATAATATTTGTCACCTGTTCTTGTATATGAACCAGCAGTATATGTGTTCTTAACATATACTAACATACCCTCCTGGATTCTTGCACCTGGAATATCTGTTAATCTATCGCTGGCGTCACCAGAAATACTTTGAAGTGTACCTCTAACTTCCGTATCTAAAACGATAGGCGAGTTAGTGCCGGTACTCCATGTACCTGGCCAGACGTTTCGGGTTAAACCATCGTAGTTGCTAGCCATATTATGCTCCTATCTCCACGTAAGTTGTTCCCGGTTGTAAAGTTATTCCATACATATGGTAACTCTCTCCTGTTTGTCCTGATAATGGTGAATCAGGTACTAGTGTAATTGTTCCACCATCTGTTGTACCAACATCACTTAATAATCCTGCACTTGCACCTGTTTTAAATGTACCAGGTTGAGACGCTGAATTTCTAACACAAAACCAAAATGCTCTAGGGTTGGAATCTGTATTGTTAACTGCTTGTACTGAAAATGTTCTTGTTTGATTTGCCAACTCATTTACTGCTGATTCAAAACCTGTAGATTCAGAATCATCAATTATATCAGTAAGAGTTGGAGTTGTTCCAACTCCTGTTGTCCAGATCCAGAAAGACGGATATGTAAATGAGGCAGATACGTTGCTTGTTGTTGACGACTGATCTGTCGTATATGAGGTGCCTGTTACATCAACAGGTCTTGTGAACGTACACGTATTTGAGATTGTACGAGTATCGCCTGTATTGTCTTTATGTATAGGTGATGTAAATGTAAATGTCCCACTCACATAACCGCTTCCTGAATTTGTACTCAAAGTACCACCACTTGCTGTTAAAGCATGTGAAGTGTTACTTGAATTTGATATACCACTTACGTTAGTTGAGTACGATGTACTAGCATAAGATTTTAAAAATGTTTTACCACTAACATTTGATTTAGATAAACTCATTGACGCTGTTGACCAGTTTACACTGAACGATGTATCAGAAGCTGTGTATTCTGATTCACTGCCGTCATTATGATTAAATTTAACTGTTGCACCAGCCGAACCTCCAGTACGACTAGTTGATATTGGTCTAATATATGAGTTTGAATTGTCAACAGTGAAAGTTTGATTCCAATCTACACCACCTGCTGGTGTTTGTGATTTACTTCCTGCTGAATAATTTGTTAAAGTACCGTTAACACTTCCACTTGTTTGAGTGATAGAGTAAACTGAACTTATAAAGTCTGATGTAACGTCACTAGGGTTATCTACTGATACAGAAAATCCTGTTGCTGGTACGTCCCAATTATTTGAACTTGATGGATTTGCTGAAGCTGAAAATGAAGGAGTAAAAGTTGCTAAAGTTAATCTTAAAAGATCACCTGAAAATTCTGCTGTTCTAATTGTAGAAGTTGTACCACCATCTGTATATCCTGTAAGTGTTCTATAATCTCCTGAAGTTGTGAATACTAATGGAGAACCTGAACCTGATCCTGCTGATCCTGTAAAACCAACTGCACCAACTGAACCTGTAAATCCTGCTCCTGTAGAACCAGTAAAACCAACAGCGCCATCGGCACCATCAGCGCCTGCAGCTCCGTCAGAACCTTTTGATCCTGTATAACCTAAATCTCCTTTTGATCCAACATATCCAACTGCACCTTGTGAGCCTGCATAACCACCACCTGGTCCTTGTTCACCACGTGATCCTGTAAAACCTGCTCCAGTTGATCCTGTAAAACCAACGGCGCCGGCTGTACCTGCGTCACCTTTTGATCCTGAATATCCAATTGCACCGGCAGCTCCATCAGCACCATCTGATCCATCGGCACCGGCAACTCCTCTTGATCCTGTAAAACCAACTGCACCGGCAGCTCCACTATCTCCTTTTGATCCTGTGTATCCTGCTCCTGTTGATCCTGTAAAACCAACTGAGCCGTCTGATCCATCAGCACCTGCTGATCCTGTGTATCCTGTTCCTACTGATCCAGTAAAACCTACTGTACCTTGATCACCTACTGATCCAGTGAAACCTGCTACACCTTGAGCACCAACTGATCCTGTATAACCACCACCTGGTCCTTGAGCACCAACTGATCCTGTGAAACCTTGTGAGCCTGAATAACCACCTGGTGATCCAGCAGCCCCTTGTTCCCCTTTAGAACCTGTGTATCCTGAAGTACCAGCCGATCCTGTATATCCTCTGGTACCTAAACCTACACGGACTCCGGCATTCTTAATTACTGGCATAATGCGATATTATTCTCCCTCATATTAAAGTCCAAGCATTGACTTTTTTTTCTTAATCTGTTATAGTATATTTATAAATAATCTGTAGTGAATTGAAGATATAAAATAAATGATTTCTATTGCATTTTTAGACATAATTGGTCTACCTTATGATGGAGACACTTTGAAGAAAAGAGGTCTTGGCGGATCCGAATCTGCGACTCTTTTAATGGCCAAAGAACTAACTAAACTAGGTTTTAATGTCACTATCTTTAATAACTGTAATCGTGATCCTTCTCTTGCAACCGAAGGCACCTATGATGGTGTACGTTATATAGATAATACTATTTTAGATTATAAACATGATTTTAAATTTGATATTGTTATTTCTTTAAGAACAATCATTCCTTTTCTACCACCTAATCTATACAAACAGTTTCAAGAATACAATCCTCAAAGATATTCAGCAATCAAAGCTAACGCAAAACACAAAGTAGTTTGGATGCACGATACATTTGCAAACGGCGATCTTGTGTTAGAAGACCTTTTAGTACAAGGTCACATAGATGAAGTATTTACTTTATCAGATTTCCATTCAACTTACGTAATGAATTGTGATCATGGTAAAAAAAGAAATATGGAAGTATTAAAACATAGATTTTTTCAAACAAGAAATGGAATAGTAACCTATAAAGATGAAGTTGATATAAGAAGAAAAGACCCTTACTTATATGTCTTCAATGCAGCTTTCACAAAAGGTATGGCACCTTTAGTTAACGATATATGGCCAGAAATTAAAAAAAGAATACCTGAAGCTAAATTAATATGTATTGGAGGATTTTATGTCTTCCCAGGAAAAAAGATGGATGCTCAAGGAGAAGAATGGACAAAAATGTCCCAAGATCCAAAGAATAAAAATTTAGGTATAGAATTTACAGGTGTTATAAAACAATCTGAAATAGCAGATATATTAGAAAGAGCAAGTTTTAAATTATTTCCAGGTGCCTTTCCTGAAACATTTGGTATATCATCTTTAGAGGCAATAGCATATAATACACCTATCATCGGTACACGTTTTGGTGCTTTAGAAGAAACAGCAGTTAGTGAAGCTTGTTATATGATAGACTATGCAATAGAACCAAATTCCTTATTTCCATTTATTCCAAAAAAGAGACAAGTAGAAAAATTTGTACAAGCCACAATAGCAGCTCATCATAATAGATATTTACACCAACAAAAACAATATGCTTGTAATCAAATTAAAGGTGTCGTTGGTTGGGATAGTGTAGCACTACAATGGAAACAACATTTATATAGAACATTAGGAGAATATTTACCAATAGATGAATATAGAAAAGTATCTCATATCAATCATAGAGTTAAAAAAGTATTTGGTAGAAGATTTTCAAATATAGAAGATAGTTATTTACCTAGAAAAAAAGAACAAAGAATAGTTATAATATCTCCTACTTACAATTCTGAAGCATACATACAACAATGTATTAAATCAGTTGCGACACAAGATTATGATAATTACCATATGATTGTAATTGATGACGCCTCTACAGATAAGACATATGAGAAAGCCTGTTCCTTTGTGGAAAATTTTAGAAGTGATTTAATAACAGTAATTAAAAATGATGAAAATAAAGGAGCTGTTAGAAATCAAATAGAGTCTATAAGAAAATATTGTAAACCAGATGACATAGTTATGTTTTTAGACGGTGATGATTCTCTTATAAATGATAATGAGATATTTCAATTTTATAATAATCTCTATGATGGCACTACAGAATTTACTTATGGGTCATGTTATTCAATGGTAGATAGAATACCTTTAATAGCACAAAACTATCCAGAGGAAATAAAACAAAAGAAAGAATACAGAAAATACAAATTCAATTGGAATATGCCATACACACATTTAAGAACATTTAAAGCAGGACTTTTAGATGGTCTTGATGATAGTAATTTCCAAGATGGAAGTGGAGAATGGTATAAAGCTGGTGGAGACGGTTCTATATTTTATTCTCTTATAGAACAAGCTGATCCAAAGAAAGTAAAAGTTGTATCAGATATAGTATATAATTATAATGATATAAATCCTCTTAATGATTATAAAATTAACAGTGAAGTACAAACAAAAAACGCAAATAGGATAATTAACCAATGAAAAAAATATTAATAGCCATACCAACAAACAAGTACATAGAACCAGATACATATAAAGCAATATATGATCTAATTATTCCAGAAGGATTTAAAGTAGAGTTTCAATTCTTTTATGGATATCAAATAGACCAAATAAGAAATCTAATAGCACATTGGGGAGAACATTATGATTATTTGTTTTCTGTAGACAGTGATATATCTTTTGATAAAGATACATTATCTAAAATGCTTGGACATGATAAAGATATAGTTTCAGGTCTTTATATTCAAAGAATACCAGGAACTCACTCATTGGAAGTTTATGAACAAATACCAAATGGTGGCTCTAGACGTATTCCATGGGAAAAAATTAAAGATCATCCTTTAGTAGAGATAGTAGCTTGTGGTATGGGTTGTGCTCTTATTAAAAGTAAAGTATTAAAGGCAGTTGGTTATCCTTATTATACTTACCATTCGGCACTAGATCATAATAATACATTATCCGAAGATGTTGATTTCTGTAGAAAAGCAAGAGGAAAAGGATTTAAAATTTGGGCTGATACTACAATACGTTGTAAACACACAGGTAACAGTACGTTTGAAGTAGGTCAAATAATGAAAAATCGTAATATTGAAGAAATCAGACAACAAGAAAGTGTTAATCGTGTAAATGATTTAGGTCACGATACAGCAAAATATAAAACAGAGGTTGAAGGCAAAGGTGCCAAAGATACTAGATTTATTGATAAGACTGCAAAAGCAGTTAAGAGAGTTTATCCAGGTATTGATCCTGAAACTGGAAAATATGCATTAGAAGTAAATGAAGGAGAGAAATTTACAGGTGATAGTGTAGAGTATACTTCATTAGCCGAAGCAGTACAAAGATTAAAACATCCTATTGGTGCTAGTGTAGAACTCGGCGTTAGATTAGGATTAGGTAGTAAAACAATTATAGACGCATACAGACATTACCACCCTAAAGTTAGATTAAATCATTTAGGTATAGACCCATATGGTAATATTGATTATGCAGCTTCTGATAGTGTATTAGCAAGAAAGTTTAACTATGATAACTTAATGAGAAAGACAACATTAATAAACTTTGCTGAAGATTATCCAGAGTTTCATTTAGTTAACTTTGAAGATTCAGAGTTTTTTAATAGATTTCACGATGGTTATCCTGTTTATGAAGAACATAAACATATGATATCAAAATATGAACTTGTACACTATGACGGTCCACACGATACTAAAAGTGTTTTAAAAGAGGCCGTTTTCTTTAATCAAAGAAAAGCAGATCAAACAGTTTGGATATTTGATGATATTACAGGTTTAAGGTGGGATGCTTTAGCAGGATATATGAATAAATTCCAATTTCAACTTGTCAATAAAGGTGAAAATAAAGCTGTATTTGAATATAACGCTTAAAAAGCTTTTACTACAGACGGAGTTACAATAGCAATACCCTCTAATAAACGAGTAACCGAACTATCGGTATGAGTAGCAACAACGTCAAACACCCAACGTCCAGCTGTTAATGCTTTTGTTTGATCAGCAGTTAAACTTATAGTCACTATACCATCTGTTGGATTATTTGCAACACAAGAAAACACTACTCTAGGATATGTTGTTGAATATCCTTGTGCCATCTTAGCCACCATTGTATAACCAGTAAGATCAAAATCTGTACCGTCAGAATTTGTGACTTCTAAATCGTATGTAAAATTAGACCCTTGGTCTATCGTTAAGTTTGCTATCCCTGCCATACATCTATTTATATTCGGAAAGTTGCCATTTTGGATTAAATGTGATACTATATAATAATGGCCTAAAAGCGTAGTGGGAAAGTGACGTGGAATTCGTTCAGATTACTTGATACGGTTATACTCCGAATGCCACCTAGGTCATATAACGAGCAAGGAGACTCAATGATAAGATTAATTCTTATGTTAATCTTGGTGTGGGCTAATGTTGCCTATTCCAAGGATAGTGATTGTAATTGGAATGATGAGATTCCTTGTATTACAATATATCCAAATATAAACAATTCAAACGCATTAGGTGATAAGATAACACCTACACATACAATTAAAAAATCTGAAATTGAAAAGTATAATCTAATTGATTTACCTAAAGTATTAAATTATGTTCAAGGCCTAGATATAACTCAATCAGGTTCTACAGGTCAACAATCATCTTTATTTTTAAGAGGCACAAACTCTAATCACACATTAGTATTATTAAATGGAATACCAATCAATGATTACTCTACACCTACAGGTGCCCATGATGTTGGTCAAGACTTTATGTTCAATGTTGTACAAATAGATGTATACAAAGGGTCACAAGGTGCTCATTGGGGAGCAGACGCTGTTGGTGGTGCAATTAATTTTAGAACAACGGTAGATTATGATAAAAGATTAAGTTTATCAGGTAATGGTAATGATAAAACTATTAGTGGTAATTATTATACTAGATTAAATGACTTTGATATATCTGTTTCAGCAGGTGAGCATAAATCACAAAACGTTTCTGCTTTATCAGGTGCTGACGAAAAAGATGGAACAAATAATAAAACAATAGGTGTTAATGTAAGTAAATGGTATGATCTTGTACATTGGCGAACAACTTGGTTTGCAAGAAACACTTTTACTGATATAGATGGCCATAATGTTTCTATACAAGATGGTAAATGGGCAGATAATACTTTCTTTGCCTTTCAAACTGGTGTTGATTATTTAAATAACAGTTTAACTTTTCATACACACGAATATGATAGAGACTATGACGACTCTCATTATGAAAGTGAAAACTATACTATAAGAGGTACACATCAAAAAGAAAAATATGGATTTGGTTTTGATTACAAACATAATGAATCATTAACAAGTCAACATCATAATTTAGGATACTTCTTTAATTTTTCACATAATATATTTTCATATCATCATAGGTTTGATGAAGAACACGAAACATATAAATTAGGTTTCTTTAAAGAACTAGAAGATGGTTTAAGTATAAGTGGTAGTACATCAACAAGTTATAAAGATAAAACAACATGGACTGCTATTGAATATGGAGAATCACAAGAGCTAACATTAACTAAAAACAATTTCTCAACAACCATATTTCAAAATGATATTGGCGATTTAAATACAGATGGTATAGAGTTAAGTTATGGTGAAAAAGATTTTAAAGTTTTTGCAAGTCATTTAAACAGTAAGAAAAATGATAGTATACAATTAAGAAGACCTAATTGGAGTTTTGGTTTAATGCATAACTATGACTTTAAAAACAATTGGTCTTTAACTACAAACTATAAGTGGAAAGATAAACATTTAGATGTACACAACTCTAATTGGTCAACCATATCAATGCCAGAAACTCATTTATTAGATTTTAATATTGGTTATAATTATTATGGTATAGATTTTGGTATCAGTATATTAAATGTACTAGATGAAAATTATGAATCACCTCATGGGTTTAGTCAAGAAGGAAGAAAGTTTACTTTAGGATTTAATAAATCTTTTTAACTTTGAACGTGTAATTGATTTTTCTTTTTAGGGTGAATAAATCCTATAGACTTTCTATCTTCATTAAGTTTATCAGATTTATATCTTTCTATTTTTTCTAAACAGTGTTCTTGAAATTGGTAACCTAGTTTAACTCCCAATTCATATACTTTTATAAATCTTTCAAATCGTATATCAAAATCAGAGTTTTCATTTTTCCATTTAAATCCGAACTCATTATCAAATAACTCTCTATGTTCAAAATCTAATGGAGTATTTTTAAAGGTCATCATCACGTGGTGAGATACACTTATTAAATGTGAATACTTTTTATAATCTCTCAAAAGTTGTAGAGTATCTTCAAACATTTTTTCCGTTTCCGTGGGATAACCGACAATCAGTAAGAACTTCATAGTTATATTCCGCTTTCCGAGATTTTCCACAAAATATCTTATATCATTATTACTAAATTTCTTTCTCATATGGTCTCTAACTTCCTCGTTACCTGCTTCTATACCCATTTCTAGTCCATTGCAACCAGAGTTTGCCAAGTTGTCAAAGTCTTCTTGTGAGAAAGTCTTTTGATCTCTTACAATAAACTGTGCCTCCCATTTAATCTTTTTAGGTCTGCTAGATAACTCTCTACATAAATCTCTAAAATGTTTCATAGAGCCATTGATTAATGAATCTGAAAAGTGTATTTTCTTTGTACCTGTTTGTTCAGATACTTGGTGCATTTCATCGGCGATTTTCTTACCTGTCTTCCATCTGAATTTAGGCCATATACTTGCAACATCACAAAAGGTACAGTTTCTAACGCAACCTCTTGATCCTGATATTACAAACTTTCTATATTTTTGATGTTGTATTACGTCTGAATAATCTGGTGGTGGTAAGTCTTCTATGTTCTCTATCTGTACTGGTAGTTTTCCGTTGATACCTGGATAATCAAAGTTACCTTTTAAGAACTCACGTAAAGCATATTCTCCTTCTCCTACTATGTAATATGGAGTTGGCCATTTAATATCAACACCTGAGCCACCATAAAATACATTTTCAAATCTTTTACCTAGATTTAAACCATCTTCTTTTTGCATAAAAGAAAATACTGATATACCTAACCATTTAAAATTGTATTTTGATATTTCTTTTTCTATATTATCTAACGTGTCGTACATATGACCGTCAACGACTTTTATTTTAAAACCTAATGGTTCTAGATAACCTTTTAGAAAAGAAGGACCAGGTGCCGGTTTACTTTTGTCCATACCTGGTAATGATGTAATAACGGCGTCATATAAAGGCTCTTCAGGTATTACTTCACCTGATCTAGGCCATCTTTCGTCTGCTGTTGGAAATCTTGTCATAACCATATCAAAGTATTGTGATAATAACCTAAACCTATTGCTATAAGTATCGCTACTATCCAGAAATAGATAAACAATTTAATCAGGAATTGCTCCTACTATATGTGTTCTTATACAATCTTTAGAACAATTTAATGCTGTATGAAATTGTGTTGTATCTACAACGTATGCCTCTCCTGTGGCTGGTAAATGTATTCTGTCATTATCTACTAATAAGAAACAATGCTCATGTGTAACTATTGGTATGTGTAATCTTTTTGTTAGATCAGCATGCCATAGGTAACAAGCTTTAGGTTTCATTTTCATTAATCTTGTTCTTAATAAACCATGTTCGTCCATAATGGCGTTAACATAGGGAAGATCAAAGAGAGGTACGTTATATGTGTGTTCAACATTATCTATTGCGTATCCTTTACCAGCACCCTCAATAGGATCCATATCTTTGGAGTGACCTTGTAAGTATAGTTGTTTACCATACTCCGGCAAAGTTTCCAATTCTTTTTTTATTCTATCTAAATCGTATTGATAAGTTTTCATTTTGTTATCCCAAAGGTTCATTTTTTACTCTTTAATAATTTATCCTTGGCCGCTAATTTTTCTTTCTTTAATCTTCTTAAATCCGACCAACTTTTTGGACCTCTTCTAATTCTTCGTTTCATTTCGGCTTCATTAACTTGTCTTTTTAACTCTTTGTGTTTTTCTTTTATCGTCATTTGGCCTCCATTCTTAATATAGCTATTTATAATAGATATAAATATCCAGCATGAGAAGATTGGAAAAATTGATGGAGATCAAAATATGATGAGATTGAATGTAATAGTGACCAGTAAACCTGGTGATGGTTTAATGCATTATAGCTTTGAACAAGTACAATATTTAAATGATTTAGGTATCAATGCAAAACTTATAATCATACCTCACTACAAATTTAAAAAAGAAACTTACATAGAGGCCTTAACAGAAAAGTATATACATTTTAAACATGTGTATTTTGATTATGAAGAAGCTGATGTAAATTTAATTATGGGTAGAAGTATGATAACTCTGGCATATAAGAGTATTAAAGATTATGATAAAGATACACAATTGACTTTACGTTTGTTATTTAAGAAACCTCTTATATCAGTATATTCAGAAAACCATCCAAAAGAATATCCTTTAGCACTAGAATTTTTTAAACCAGAAAAAGTAATGGACTTATGCGACCATGAAGTTTATGCCAAAGGTGTAGGTAGACAATTTGAAAAGATTATTAACTACAGTGTATATAAACCTATAATCAGAGACGTTAAGTTTAAATATCTATTTTTAGGTACAAACGAAAGTTATTATATTGAACTAAAAAAACATATTCACAAATACCAAAATCATGGTATCTTGGCATACAAAGACAAGTACATAGACCATAATTTAAATCATGTATTTGTACCTGTAAAGAATTTATTAGGTATGTTTGATACTTACGTTTATACTAAACACACATTTGATCCGGCACCAAGATTAATGCAAGAGTGTCGTTTCTTTGGAATGAATTTTATATATGCAAGAGATAAAAATATTAAAGACGCAGGACCAGTTTACTATAAAAGACCGGCATACTGTCTTACTGATCCTGTTAATAAACCAAATATAGAAGTTATTATAAAGGCAATGAATGACATACTTTAAAACTAGAACAACAATAAATGTAGACTCTTCTCATAGATGTCCTTTAGAATGTCCTAATTGTCAAAGACAAACTGCTTTTACATTTAAAGGTAAAGTACCACATGGCCGTGATTTAACTATGATAGAAATAGAAAAACTAGCAATACACTTTAAGTCTTTTACTTTTTGTGGTCAGTTATCTGATCCTATACATCACCCTAAATTTCCTGAAATATTAAAGAGATTATATGAACTTGAAATACCGGAAGTTTTAGTACACAATGCCTCTACAGCAAAATCTATGGCGTGGTATGTTAAATCATGGAAAGCAAATCCAAATGCTCTATGGACTTTTGCGTGTGACGGTTTACCAAAAGATAGCCACAAGTATAGAAAAAACCAAGATGGGGAGAAAATGTTTAGAATAATGAAAGAGTCAGTTAAACATTTAAATACAATACCAATATGGCAGTTTATAATATTTAATTATAATGAAAATGATATAGATGAAGCTAAGAATATGGCTAATAGCAATGGAATAGATTTTCTATTAACACAATCTTCCAGATGGAAAGACAAAGACGGAAAACCTGATCCATTTAGACCGACAGGTAAATATAAACAAACATTAGCAGATAAGTTGCCTAACAGGAGATTATATGAAGAATATTAAGTTAAGACCTCGTTGTCTTCCTAATCCAGATGATCCTAATTATATATCTATGCCTGTAGCAATAAACAATAGAGGTTATTTGTTACCTTGTTGTTGGTGTGATGAAAGAGTTGTGACTAATAGTGAAAAGTTTAAAAAAATATATGACGTAAGTAAACTTGAAAACTTTGATACAGTTGAACAATTAATGGATCAACCAGAATGGAAAGAATTTGAAAATGATTTAGTAAGAGCCAGAGACGTAGGAGATAATCTTAATAAGATCAATGGTGTCTGTATTCATCACTGTAAGTTAAGAGAAGAAGCAGATAAGATAAAAGTAGAAACCACATATAGAAACGGAAAAGAATTAAAGAAGGATACAAAATAATGTCATTTAAAAACAATCATAGATTAAATTTAGATGTGACACACAGGTGTCCTCTTGAATGTCCTAACTGTCAAAGACAAACATCATTTACCAATCATGGATTGGTACCTCATGGACGTGACCTAAGCGCTGTTGAGATTGATATGATATCAAAACATTTCAAAGATATTGCCTTTTGTGGACAGTTATCGGATCCAGTACATCATCCTAAATTTAATGAGATAATGGGACAATTAAAAGATGTGCCAGAGGTATTTGTTCATAATGCGGCTACAGCTAAACCTATTTCGTGGTATATTAAATCTTGGAAAGCAAATCCAAAAGCAGTTTGGATATTTGCCTGTGATGGTCTTCCTAAAGACAGTCATAAATATAGGAAGAACCAAGACGGTGAAAAGATGTTTGAGATAATGAAAGAGGCGACTAAACATTTATTAAGTACACCTGTATGGCAATGTATCAGATTTAAATATAATGAAAATGATATTGAAACTTGTAAAAAAATGGCAACTGATAATGGAATAAATTTTATAGTGGTAGAATCATCAAGATGGTTAACAGACGATGATCCATTTAAACCTACTAACGCAATGAAATCAAAAAATAAAGTATATGAAAATAAAGTATAATAACAAAGAAATAAGTTTTTGGGTTCCATACAAAGGACAAATTGTACTAGCTTTATCTGGTGGTACAGATTCAGCAGCTCTTTTTTATTTAATATGTAAACACGCTCCTAACGTAGAAATTATACCATATTGTTGTGAAGAAGCTTACAATCCATATGACATACAAGCAGCTGGAAAAATTGTAGAGTTTATGAGAAGTAAATTTCCTAATATTAATATTAGAGATTTAGTAAAAGGTAAATATGATGAAAGTTTAAATTACACTTCTCCTGATTTACAATTAAACGCTGGCGCTGTATCAAAAACTGTACAATTAGATATTGTAAAAGATAGATTATTAAAAGAAAATCCAAATTCTGTTTTTTTTCAAGGAATGACTAAAAATCCACCAATGAGTGTACAAGAACAATATCCTTTAATGAAAGAAAATGCCGAAGTAAGAAGAAATACAGATACTCTTTCTACTCAATATGGACATCTTAATCATAGACCTTTTATTAATGTTGATAAAAAATTTGTAGCGGATATATTCAGAGTAGAAAACTTAATGGACACTTTATTTCCACTTACGAGGTCTTGTGTTGGTAATGCTTGGACTACCAATCTATGCACAAAAGAATGTCATAGATGTTTTTGGTGTTATGAAAAAAAATGGGCTTTTGATTTAGAATGGGATTATAATTTGGTTGGACCAGACGTAAACGGACCAGATGATATACACGTTGAAGCTAGTGAAGTAGAAAGGTATCTAGATGAAAATAAACCCTAAATGTTTACTTGATCCAGATAATAAAGACTCTCAACAAATGCCTTTGGCAATTGATAATAGAGGTCACTTATTACCTTGTTGTTGGTGTGATCACCCGAAGACTACAAAGAGTGAACTATTTAAAGAGATTTACTCTGTTAGTAAACTTACAGATTATAAAAGTATAAATGAGATACTTGACACGAAGGAATGGAAGAAATTTGAAGATGATCTAGTCCAGGCTAGAGATATAGGAGACAACCTAAATAATATTAACCAAACTTGCTTACACCATTGCCAAGTAAGGGCTAAAAATGATAAGATAAAGGTAGAGACTTATTATGAAAAAGGAGTTGAAAAAGTGAAGGAGATTAAATAATGGACGCATGGAAATTTGAATACAAACATGACAAAGAGAATTATCTAAAACTCTTTGATGAATGTATGAAAGAAAATCAGGAACAAAACATAGAGTTTCTGGAAAAAACAATCACAAATATAATACCAAGAAAATATGCCGTTGCATGTCAAAACGGTACAGACGCTTTAATGTTTTCTCTAAAATGTTTAGGTATAAAACCAGGCGATGAAGTATTAACAACCAACTTCTCTTGGATATCAACAGCGTCTTGTATATCTATGGTAGGTGCAACACCAGTATTTTGTGATATAGACCCATACTCTTTCCATATTACACTTGACAGTATCAAACGTATGTATTCAGACAAAGTAAAAGCAATTGTCTATCCACATTTATTTGGTAGTATGTCAGATATAACAGAGATATTAAAATTCTGTAAAGAGAAAAATATATATTTTGTAGAAGACGCAGCTCAGGCCATAGGGTCTAGTCTTAACGGCACTAAAGCAGGTACACTAGGAGATTTTAGTACTATAAGTTTCAATGCAAACAAAACTATTGGTGGTATTGCTGGTGGTGGAGTTATATTAACAGACAACAAAGAACATGCTGATATGTGTATCAAGTTAAGAAAACATGGTAACCACGAAATGTTAGGATACAATTCTAAAATGTTATTCTTTAATGCAAAGTTTATTGATTATAGA
>Ga0208766_1000688_pt1 | contig 18538 bp, 17 predicted proteins | sample ETN01SmetaG_3_FD_185792 | JGI IMG/M metagenome (GOLD analysis project Ga0208766, IMG submission 185792) | Marine microbial and viral communities from oxygen minimum zone, Eastern Pacific Ocean - ETNP2014F12-01SV263 (SPAdes) (version 2) | ecosystem: Environmental > Aquatic > Marine > Oceanic ... | reverse complement strand
TTAGATGCTGTCAGAATTCCTGACGCAAGTAATCGAGTGAGAATGTATCCTCATGAGTTTTCAGGTGGAATGAGACAACGCGTAATGATTGCAATGTCCCTCTTATGTCGACCAAAATTGCTCATTGCTGATGAGCCTACAACTGCACTTGATGTTACTGTTCAGGCACAAATTATGCAGCTGTTATCAGACCTACAAAAAGAGTTTGGAATGTCAATTATTTTGATTACTCATGACCTAGGAGTTGTTGCTGGAAACAGTGATGATATGTTGGTGATGTATGGCGGTGAAATTATGGAGATTGGTAAAACTGAAAACATATACTCTTCTTCAACTCACCCATATACCCAAGGATTGATGAGTGCTGTTCCTAGGCTTGATGATTCAGAAGAGAGACTAATTACAATTCCTGGCAACCCGCCAAACATGATGAAAACTCCTGTAGGTTGTCCTTTTTCTCCAAGATGTAAGTTCTCGATAGATACTTGCTCCAAAGTTTCACCTGTATTAACAAATGTTAGCAAAAACAATCACTTAAGAGCCTGTCACGTTGCAACTGAGGAAATATTATGAGTAATCAAACAATCCTTGAAGTTGAAAATTTAAAGGTAAACTTTGATGTTAGTTCAGAGGGTGATATGCCCTGGACAAAAGCAAAAAAACTTCAAGCGGTGAATGATATTTCATTTTCTTTAAGTGCTGGAGAAACTCTTGGGGTAGTAGGAGAATCTGGGTGCGGAAAATCTACTCTTGCTAGAGCTATCGTAAAAATGGTACCTGCAGAATCTGGAAAAGTTGTATGGTTGGGTAACGATTTGCTTGGTTTAAGTCATTCCGAAGCTAGACAGTATCGCAAACAAATTCAAATGATCTTTCAAGACCCTTTGGCAAGTCTCAACCCTCGTATGAACATTGGAGAGATTATTGCTGAGCCATTAAGAACTCATTATCCAAAAACACCAGAGTCTGATGTAAAGGCTCGGGTAAGGGACGTGATGAATAAAGTCGGACTACTTGATAATTTAGTGAATCGGTATCCTCATGAATTTTCAGGGGGCCAATGTCAGAGAATTGGAATTGCGCGCGCTTTAATTTTAAAGCCTAAGCTTATTATTTGTGATGAGCCAGTTTCAGCTTTAGATGTTTCTATTCAGGCGCAAGTTGTTAATTTATTAATGGATTTGCAAGAAGAGATGGATCTAGCGTTAATATTTATCGCTCACGACTTGAGTGTCGTCAAGCATATCAGCACTAAAATTATGGTCCTCTATCTAGGAAATATGGTCGAACTTGCAAACAGTAACGATATTTATCAAAGTCCAAGTCACCCCTATACTCAAGCACTTATTTCTGCCGTACCAATACCAGATCCAAGTGTTGAAAAAAACAAAGAGTTAATTCTGATAGAGGGAGATTTGCCATCACCGATTAACCCGCCTTCAGGTTGCGTTTTTAGGACAAGATGTCAAAAAGCGCAGGAAATCTGCTCGCAGCAGAAACCTGAATACAAGGAGGTTGCAACGAGTCATAGCGTTGCCTGCCACTTTAGTGATTAAATTTCTCAAAAAGCGTATTAAAAATAAATGGCTATTGATTGTATTGCCTTTTCTATTTTTTCTAATCAAGGGGTTGATATGGCTAGCTATTTTCTATGGTCTTTGGGATTTTATTAAAAGTTAAACTAAATTCCTTCAGTAAGCCTCAATTTTGAAATTTTTTTTGGATTCATATTTAATTTTTTGATTAGAGGATGATGCTCATCGATAACCCTCCAATAGGGTAAATCATCTCCTAGCTCTTCGATTGCTTTTCTTAAAAAAATTCCTGTGGTTAATGGGCATGTATTGTCAGCACCTTTTGCTCTAGCCAAGTCTAATCGCATCTCTTTTATAGTTTTAGAGGAGCCTAAAGGGATTTGTTTAATATAGTTTGCAATCTTTTCTGGTGAAGAAATGAGCATCTTTTGACCAGCTATCATGTCAGAAAAACTTTTATCAAGAACCTTGACGATATTCTTGCTCATTAAAATTAAGAGACTCCAAAATTGATTTATTTTTTAACTTGAGATAGGACTTCCTTCATGCCTTCTTTATTTTCGAAGATTTCTTCTTCAGTGAGTCCATCCATTTCGTGAGGAAATACTAGCCAATCATCTGTTTCATGAATGAAATAATCAGGCTCCATATCTATGATATTCCTTTCCGGTTTATACCAAGGCATTGCCATTCGAATGTCATGAGGGATATTCTTCCTAGCTTTTTCTTTAAGCGTATCAAGAATTGCCTTAATGCTTCTTCCAGAGTCAAATACGTCATCAACAATGAGTAATTTATCTTCTGCATTCATGTGACTAATGAGGTAGTCAATTCCATGCACTCTTACTTCTTTAGATTGTTGATTCAGGCCATAATATGAAGAGGTACGAATGGCGATGTGGTCTGAATCGTTTCCTAGGTATGCAAGTATTTCTTGGATGGCTATTCCAACAGGCGTTCCACCTCTCCAAACGCCAACAATAAAGTTAGGCTTAAAACCACTGTTATGAATTTGAACTCCTAGTTTAAAGGAGTCATGAACAAGCTCATCAGCTGTAATATAAGTTTTTGCAATTGACATATAAGTTTTCCGAAAGTTTATAGATAAATTTTAAATGGTTTTTAGCTTTGAAATTTCTTAATTTCTTCTATCAATCTAGATTTTGTTTTAATATCTGCAAAAGAAGCTTCCATGGCCATTAAAGAGATTTGCTTTAAATCTTCAATATTAAGATTAAGGTTTTTCGCGCTATTTTGATACTCTTGACCAACAGTCGTATTGAAAAATGGTGGATCATCAGAATTTAAGCTAATGCTTATTCCCTTGTTCATAATTGTTAGAAGAGGGTGGCTCTCCCAATTAGGGAAAAGAGATAGTGCTAAATTACTTCCTGGGCATATTTCTAGATGAATCTTACGATTAATGAGTTCACTGATTAGTTTTTCATCGTAGACACTTTTTACTCCGTGCCCAATCCTACTGATTGGCAAATAATTGATTGCATCCCAAACACTATCTGGTCCACAGATCTCTCCAGCATGAACTGTGCAGGCATAGCCAGCATTTGCAGCAATATTATAGACAGGAGCATATTCCTCTATAGTAAACGCATTTTCGTCACCACCCATGCCAAAGCCCACAACATAGGGATGAGGATTATCAACCATTGTTTGAACGACATTTAAACCTTGTTCCGGGCCTAAGTGCCTTACACAGGTGACAATAATACGTCCAACGATTCCAAAATCACGTTCGGCATCATCTATGCCACTTGCAATGCCTGAGATCATATCATCATAGCTAATTCCACATTCTGCTGCGTGATCAGGTGAAATAAAGGTTTCAGCATAGATTACATTTTCGCTAGCGCAGTCTTTAAGATATTCATAAGTAATATCCCTATAGTCTTCTCCATTTTTTAAGCATGAGCTTACACTATCATAAGCAGTCAGAAAACTTGCAAAATCACTCCAAGCATAACCTCCATTATCATCAAATAAATTATTGTCTAGTGGCGCAGCATTTCTCTTTGCAATTTGCTTGGCAAGTTCAGGCTTAATTGTGCCCTCGAGATGACTATGAAGTTCGACTTTAGGAAGTTTGTGAATTTGCTCTTGCATTTATTGAAGTCCACACGCTTTGCCGTTGGCAAGTGGTTTAATTTGAAGATGATTTGCAATCGTTTGGCCCATGTCTGCAAAAGTATCTCTTTTACCTAACTTATTAGCTTTAATCGATTTTCCATAAAAAACTACTGGAACATGTTCACGAGTATGATCACTCCCTGGCCAGGTTGGGTCGCAGCCATGATCAGCTGTAATTAAAACTAGATCATCATGCTGAAGTTTAGATTCTATTTCTGGAATACGTCTATCAAATTCTTCAAGAGCCAAAGCATAACCCGGGACATCTCTTCGATGTCCAAAATTAGTATCAAAGTCAACCAGATTAACGAATATAAGACCCTCTTTAACTCTATTCATTTCGCTCATTAGTTGATCTACTAGTCCCATATTATTAGGAGCTTTAACAGTATAAGAAACACCTTGATTAGAAAAAATATCGCCAATTTTGCCGACAGATATAACCTGGCCATTACCCTCTTGAATGTTGTCAAGAAGGGTCAAGTCACTAGGAGGTGTTGTCAGATCTTTACGGTTAGACGTTCTTTTAAATCCATCTTTAGAGTTACCAACAAAAGGCCTTGCAATAACTCTAGTAATATTTAGCGGATCAACTAGTCGCTTGGCAATCAAGCAAAGTTCATAGAGCCTTTCGAGTCCAAAGTGTTCCTCATGCGCTGCAATTTGAAATACAGAGTCTGCTGAAGTGTAACAAATTGGAAAACCAGATTTGATATGTTCATCTCCAAATTCTTCAATAACTTGAGTGCCTGATGCATGTTTATTGGCTAGTGTTCCAAGAATATTTCCTTCCTTTAGTAGTTCATCAATCAGACTTTTAGGAAAGCAGTTTTCAGTTTGAGGGAACGTTCCCCATTCAAATGGCACAGGTAGTCCGCAAATTTCCCAATGACCGCTCGGTGTGTCTTTTCCAGCACTCACTTCTTTTGCGAAACCAAATGCTCCTTCAGGCTTAACTCTGTCAATTGGAAGGGGTGCACCTCGACTCTCTATAGCGGCTTCTCCAAGTCCCCATCTTATTAGATTTGGTATATGAAGAGGTCCGTTTCGTTCAGCGCTATCGGCATTTCCTGAATCACACTGCTCAATAATATGACCCAGGGTATCTGAACCCTGATCACCGTATAGATGGGCATCATCGCTTGCGCCTAAACCAAGCGAATCCAATACCAATATGATTGCTCTTTTCATTAATTGGTTCCCTCATTAGAGCTGAGCACTTCTTTGATTAAGGTAGGAGCTTTAGTCTCACTTTCACTAAGCTCAATAAGAGAAGGAAGGTTTTTCTCCAAGAAGTTTAATTGGCTTTCATCACGACAGTGCGCTATTGCAAGAGGGTCCCCTTTGTTAATCCATTGACCAATACTAACTATTTCGCTAAGACCAACACCGTGGTCAATCGGGTCGCTAGACTTTGTCCTTCCAGCCTTTAGATGAATCATACTGAGGCCAACAGCTCGAACATCAATCTCTGATACATATCCAGATGAGTTGGATTTGACTGAGCTAATCACAGGCATAGGCTTTAAATGCTTTTTAGGATTTTCTAAAAAGTCTACTGGGCCGCCAAGTTCACAAACCATTTCTCCAAAAATTGAAGCTGCTTTTCCGGAATCTAGGGCCTCTCGAGACTTAATTCTAGCAGTATCTAAGTCCAGCTCCAGGTTACCCAATTGAAGCATATAGGCAGATAGTTCAAGGGTAAGGTCTAAAAGTCTTTGATTAGCATTCTTAGGATTCAATAAAAAATCGATACACTCATAAACCTCAGTTGCGTTTCCAACGCTGTGACCAAGAACCTGGTTCATGTCAGTAATTAAGCAGCTTGTTGGGACGCCTGATTTACTGGAAACGTTGGCGATGCTTTGAGCTAACTCTTGAGCCATTTTAAAATCTGCTGCAAATGCACCATTCCCTGTTTTAATGTCCATAGCAAGAGCATCAAGTCCAGAGGCTAATTTTTTTGACAAAATAGAGGCGGTAATTAAATCAATTGACTCTACCGTAGCTGTGACATCGCGCGTCGCATAAAAACGCTGATCAGCTGGGGCTAAATTTGAAGTTTGCCCAATAATTGCACAACCTACTTTTTTAACGATAGATTGGAAACTTGAATTATTAGGAGTAGCGTTATAGCCTGGAATGCTCTCGAGTTTATCTAGTGTTCCTCCAGTATGCCCCAATCCTCGGCCTGAAATCATTGGAACGTAGCCGCCACAGGCTGCTACGATTGGTGCAAGTACTAAACTTATTTTATCTCCCACTCCCCCAGTTGAATGTTTATCAACAACGGGACCATCTAAATTGAGCTTATTCCAGTTAAGTGTATCTCCCGAATTCATCATGTGTCGAGTTAAGTTGACTCGCTCATCCATAGTCATTCCGCACTTAAAGATTGCCATTGCAAAAGCACCTAACTGAGCATCTGTTAGGCTACCATCAGTAATCCCTTGAACCAGAAAGCCAATTTCAGCATCACTCAAAGATATGCCATCACGCTTCTTTCTAATTAATTCTTGAGGGAGGAATTGTTCACTCATGGTTGTAGTTTAGTCGCCGTATGGCGTCCAAATATTTTTAACTTCAGTAGCATTTCGGAGAAATTCAAGACCCTCACTTTGTGCAGAGTCTTGCCAATCTCTATCCTTATTATTATGAACCCATAGACGCTTTAAATCTCTTGCACTTATGGATTCTACAGAGCCTAATGTTTCCTGGTCAGCCCAGCACCACATTGCATCAGCCTCAGCATGTCCAGCGAGTTGCTCAGCTAGCTCTCGTTTATTGCCACTAACGATATTTATAACGCCTGCAGGAACATCTGAGGTTTCAAATGTTTGCACTAGTTCCAATGCGACACTTGCAAACCTTTCACTTGGAATAAGGACAACTCTATTTCCCATCGCTATCGCAGGCGCAATCAGAGAGATTGTTGATAGAAGTGGAGACTCTTCTGGGGCGACCTGAGCAAGAACACCAATAGGTTCAGGAAGAGCCATTGTGACGCCTCTATAAGGGGCACTATGAACTCTACCATCATATTTGTCAGCCCAGGCGGCATAACTGAATAGTCGGCTTATGCTTTCATCAAACTCAGCTTTTGCTTGTTTTTTAGAGATTCCACACAGGGACACTAGGCGTTGAATCCACTCAGATTCTCGAATCGACAAGTTTTCAGCAATAAAATAGATAATTTGAGCTCTTCCATGGCCGCTGAGAGAACCCCAAGATGATGCTTTAGTGGCTGCGGCTATAGCATTTCGAATATCTTTTCTATTGCCTGAGCCTACATATGCTGCGTGTGAACCGTCGGCATTAAAAGTAGCAAAACTATGTCCACCATCAGGTCTTACTTGTTTTCCACCAATATAAAATTTTAAAGTTCGATCAATCACCTCTTCATTGGCCTTTATAGATGTTGAACTAGAAGAAGGACTAGTTGCAGACTTTAAGCCTTTAGGATTAAGGTACTCGTAGAGACCTTCTTTCCCGCCTTCTCTTCCGAATCCAGACTCTTTGATACCACCAAAGCCACATGAGGCATCAAACTGATTATGACAATTAATCCAGATAACCCCAGCTTGAACTTTTGGGGCTACATCCATAGCGCGATTTATATTTTCACTCCATACACTAGCAGCAAGTCCATATCGACTATTATTAGCCAACTTGATTGCTTCAGATTGAGTTCTAAAAGTCATTGAAACAAGGACAGGACCAAAAATTTCTTCCTGAACAAGTGGATGACTTGAGTCAACCTCAGTGATGAGGGTAGGGGGGTAGTAATTTCCATCAGGATTGATATCACAGGCCTGATAGAGTTCACCGCCATGATTTAAACCCGACTCTACCATTTCACTTACTCTATTAAATTGCGTTTGACTGACAAGGCTTCCTAGGTCAGTTGATTTGTTGAGAGGCTCTCCAAGACGAAGTTGTTTTAATCTTTGCTTAATTTTTAAATGCAATTCTTTCTCAACTTCAGCTTGTACAAGTAGTCTTGAACCCGCACAGCATACCTCACCTTGGTTAAACCAAATAGAGTCTACTAATCCTTCAACAGCTGCATCAAGATCAGCATCATCAAATACAATAAATGCTGATTTTCCACCAAGCTCAAGAGTAAGTTTCTTTCCCTGTCCAGCTGTACTCTCTCTAATAGAGCGTCCTACAGCCGTTGAGCCGGTAAATGCAACTTTATCGATGCCCTTATGAGCCGCAAGTTCAGCGCCAATAGCGCCATCTCCGTTGATTATGTTGATGACTCCTGGAGGAATGCCAGCCTCCTCACAGAGTTGAGCAATAAACATAGCTGTTAATGGTGTCTGTTCAGCAGCTTTAAAGACTATCGTATTTCCCATTGCTAATGCAGGTGCAATTTTCCAAGACAGCATTAATAATGGAAAATTCCATGGAACAATTTGCGCAACAACTCCAATAGGCTTATAACTAGAAAATTCTTTTTCTTGGAGTTGCGCCCATCCAGCATGGTGATAGAAATGCCTTATCGCCAAAGGTATATCAATATCTCGACTCTCACGTATAGGCTTTCCATTATCAAGCGACTCAAGAACAGATATTAGCCTGGAGTGTTTTTGGATTAATCGTGCTAAAGCATAAAGCACCTTGGCTCTCTCATGACCTCCCACTTTCTCCCAAGCCGGTTGAGCTTTTCTTGCAGATTTAATTGCAGAGTCTAATTGATCTGAGCTAGCAATTTCAATGTTGGCCAATAACTCTCCATTCGATGGGTCTAGAGAAGCGATCAGATTGGATTTTTTGTTTGAAACAATTTTTCCATTAATTAGCTGTCCAAACCTGCGCCCATTATTCTCTAGCCAATCTTGCGCCTCCTTGCTGCTTTCAAGAGCATCACTATAATCGAGGTTATCAAATGATTTTATAAGTGTCATAATTAAATCCTATGCTATTGGGTGGCGATATGAGGCAGAATAGAAGCCAGTAGAGAAATGATCTAATTGACGCTCAATGTCACCGAGTAGACTGGATGCTCCAAACCTAAATAAATCAGGCTCTAGCCATTGCCGACCTAACTCTTCTTTAATCATTGTCATATATAAGAGTGCTGTTTTTGTGTCACTGATTCCACCTGCAGCCTTAAATCCAATTGAAATCCCAGTTTCATTGTAATAATTTCTTATCATTCGCACCATAACCAAGCTTACAGGCAGTGTAGCGTTGACAGACTCTTTACCTGTAGACGTTTTAATAAAGTCTGCCCCTGCCATCATACAAATTTGAGAGGCTTTAGCAATATTAGTAAGGTTTCCAAGCTCACCAGTCGCCAAAATTGTTTTCATATGCGCATCGCCGCATTTTTCTCTAAACATCTTGACCTCTTCATAGAGCGCTTTCCAGTTGCCTTCTAGAACATGTCTTCGACTAATGACTATATCTATTTCGTTGGCACCAGAGTTAACTGAATATTCAATTTCTTGAAGTCTAAGGGGGAGTGGTGAGAGGCCAGCAGGAAAACCAGTTGAAACTGCCGCAAGGTTTATTTTCGTACCTTTTAAAGCTTCTTTCGCAGCACTGAGCATATCATGATAAACACAAACAGCTGCAACACTTAAGTTTAAAGATTTAGTCCCTAATTCTCTCTCAAGACTATGACTAATTGGTTGCTTTGCTTTGCTGCATAATCTTCTGACTCGAGCAACTGTATCATCACCAGACAGAGTCGTTAAGTCAATTAGACTAATAGCTTTAAGGAGCCATGCAGCCTGATTATCTTTTTTTATACTTCGCCTAGGTCCATAATTACTGCATCGTCTCTCAACAGCGCTTCGATTGATTGATATGTTCGAAAGCATGTCAAGACTAAAATCCACTCCTGGATTTCTCAAATTGTTATCACTATTTTCTAGCTCATCAGAGTCAACTAGATTAAGAATTTTCTTATCTAGCTGGGTATTTTGAGTCTTAGTTGAATGCTTATTAGTGTTCATAATATTAGTAATCAATCGATGTTACTGGCTTTTTAGATAAGAAATTAAGATTTTCTCTACCGTATCTGCAGCTTTACTAGCAAAAGCAATGGTTTGATCATGACTAATTTCATTATCACTCATTCCTGCAGCATAATTAGTAATGACTGAAAGTGCACATAGCTTCATGCCTTGGTGGCGGGCTAAAATCACCTCAGGAACAGTAGACATTCCAACGGCATCAGCTCCGAGCGTCTTTACAGCTCTAATTTCAGCGGGTGTCTCGAATTGTGGTCCACTGAACCATGCGTAGACCCCTTCATGAAGATCAATATTGTTTTTACGAGCAGAGGCGCGCATATCGTCACTTAGTTCAGAGTCATAGGCATTGACCATGTCAACGAAGCGCTCATTACCATCCGCTCCAAATAGAGGCGACACCCCTGTCATGTTTATATGATCAGTAATTAGCATGACGCTTCCAGGAGAGGCCTTCTTGACTGTGCTGCCGGCAGCATTTGTTAAAACTAAGCTTTGACATCCAATAGAGCTTATCGTTTGAATAGCAACAGACATAACATCAGCTTTGCCTTGTTCGTAATAATGAGCTCTTCCTTGCATAACAACAACATTGGTTCCTTCTATATCACCGAACAAAAGTTTTCCTGCATGGCCACCAACTCCAGCAATTGGGAAGCCGGGTAAATCGTTAAAATCAAGAGTGACTCGAATGTTTATGTTGTCACAAAACTGACCTAAACCTGAGCCCAAAATGAGACCAATTTGAGGTTTAAAGTCTTTTATGTGTTGATTGATAATATCAACACATTTTTGAACTTGACTCATTAGAGGTGCTCCGGTCCAAATGACTGAGGAAGTAATTCAGATAAATTGATGCGATCTTTGATGCCCTTAGGGGAGCACATAATGACCTCAGTTGCAGGGTCAGAAAACTCTCTTATCCTTTGTCTACAACCGCCGCAAGGAATACCACCTTCATCATTTTTAGTCATAACATAAATCTTATCGATTTTCTTTTCTCCACCCATTATCATTGATGCAATTGCAGAGGCTTCAGCACAATTTCCAAGTGGATAACTTGCATTTTCCACATTACAGCCACTATACATATTTCCCTTATCGGTAATAATTAAAACACCTACCGGATAGTTTGAGTATGGCACATAAGCTTGACTCATTGCGTCTTTTGTTAATTTAATATGGCTTTCTTCACTCATCTTTATAACTCCTTAATGTAAGGTTGAGCTGAGGCTTTAGGAGGAACAGCTTTACCAATAAAACCAGCCAATAGAATGATTGTTAGGATGTATGGTGTAGCCTCAATCAGTTGAACAGGGATTTCTCCAATACCAGGAATAATTATGCCCTGAAGTCTAATCGAGATAGCGTCTAAAAAAGCAAACAAGAAGCATGCTGCAAGGACCTTGTATGGATGCCATTTACCAAAGATTAGAGCTGCAAGAGCAATAAATCCGCTTCCAGCAGTCATATCTTTGACAAACTGGGCGTTGTAAGCTGTAGAAAGATATACACCACCAATCCCACACAAAATTCCACCTATCAAAAGCGCCTTATAGCGAAGAGACTCAACAGAGAGTCCAGCCGTATCAACCGCCTTTGGATTTTCACCAACAGCTCGAAGTCGAAGACCAAAGCGAGTTCGATAGACGACCCACCAAACCATCGGAACAATCGCAAAGGCAAGGTAGACTAGAATGTTGTGTCCACTAATTAACTCTCGATAAATAACACCTAGAATCGGTATATGATCCATTAGCTCAAGGCCAGGAAAATCAATTGAAAGGAACCTCTGGTCATTTTTCAAAGTAGGCGTAATTCCAGCCTTTTTAAACCAAGCTAGGCTAAGAATCATAGTAAGACCAGCAGCTAAGATATTAATTGCAACTCCACTTACAATCTGATTTCCTTTGTAAGTAATTGATGCAAAACCATGCACCATTGCTAATACTGAAGAGGCAAAGATACCAGCCAATAATCCAATCCATGGTGAGCCAAATACAACAGCGGCACTCGCTGCAATGAACGCGGACATCAGTAGTTTTCCTTCAAGACCAATATCAACAACACCTGAGCGTTCAGCAAAGAGACCTGCCATTGATGCAAAAATTAGAGGAACGCAGACGCGAACAGAAGCATCTAATGTCAATACAGTATTTAAAAAGATATCGCTCATTCTGTTCCCTCAATCGGCGCTAAAAAGCGAATTAAAATTGGCCTATATAAATACTCAAGGCCACCACAAAATAGAATAACAAGTCCCTGCATAACCACAACAATATCCCTTGAAACATTTTGAAGTTCAAAGTCAAGTTCAGCGCCACCTTGATACAGGATTCCAAATAGGAATGCTGCAATCAGAATTCCAACGGGATGGTTTCGACCCATTAGCGCTACAGCAATACCACCAAAACCATATCCAAAATTAAAGTTTAAGAATAGACGATGCTGAACCCCCATTAGCTCGTTGATTCCCACAAGACCCGCTAAAGCCCCAGAGATGCACATGGTTATAACAATAATCTTCTTTGGATTAATGCCGCCATAGATAGCTGCATCATTGCTTTTTCCAACTGCACGAATCGCATAACCCCATCGAGTATGCCAAAGAAAAAACCAAACCAATCCTGAGAAAAATAAAGCAACAAGTATGGATAAATTAAGGGGAGACTTTGCAATTTTGTAACCAAAGCTAGCAAAAACATCATGAACAAAGGGGAGCCATGAGGCTTTAATGAAGTCTCCACTTTCAGGCGACATTTCTCCTACCTCTCTTAAAACATTAACCAATACATAAACCATCAAGGCTGATGCCAAAAAGTTAAACATGATTGTTGTGATAACAATATGACTACCTCTGTAAGCCTGCAAGTAAGCTGGAATGATGGCCCATAGGGCGCCAAATAATAAACCACCTGAGATTGCTAAAGGAATAACAATCCAGGCACTTAAAGCTGGGTTAAGGTAAAGCGCAACTAAAGCAGTTCCGAGTCCACCTACATAAGCTTGACCCTCGCCACCAATATTGAAGAGTCCGGCGTGAAAGGCTACTGCTACAGCCAAACCAGTAAAAACAAAATTGGTCGCATAATAAAGTGTATAGCCCAAACCTTCATCGTAACCAAGCGCACCATAAATTAAGATTTTTGTAGCTTCTATTGGATCGACACCAATCAGAACAAACACAATAGCTGTTGCAATAAAGGCAGTTAAAACATTAAGGAAGGGCATTAATAAACCGTTGATCCATGATAAGCGTCTCTCACGAGTCATAGCTTAGCTCCTTTTAATTCATTTTCAGATTGAAGTGCATTAGCCATCATCATTCCTAGCGTTGCTTCATCAGCATCTTCGCCATTAACTGTACCTGTGATTTGACCATCACACATCACTACAATTCGATCACTAAGAGACATAATCTCTTCCAGCTCTACAGAGATTAGAATAATAGCTTTCCCAGCATCTCTCATATCAATAATTCGTTTTCTAATAAATTCAATAGCGCCAATATCTACCCCTCTAGTTGGCTGTCCAATAATGAGAACATCTGGATCTCTCTCAAATTCTCTCGCTAAAATGAGTTTTTGTTGGTTTCCGCCTGAAAAATTCGAAGACATAAGGTTAGGGTTGATAGGGCGAACATCAAATGCTTGCATTATTGATTCACAATTAGCTTTTACCAAGGCACGTTTTAACCAAATTCCTTGATTAATACTTTTGTCATTGTGATAGCCTAAAAGTGCAGTCTCGCTAGCAATAAACTCAGCAATCATCCCCATTCTTTGACGATCCTCAGGAACATGAGCAACACCCAGATTTCGAAGTTGTTCAGGATTTAAAGAGTTTTTAGAGGTTATAGTTTCACCCATAATTTCAATCGAACCGTTAGAAATTGGAAGTATTCCAGCCAAAGCTTTTAAAAGCGTTCCTTGACCATTACCTGTCACTCCAGCAATTCCCAGTATTTCTCCTGAGTGTGCTTCAAAACTAACATCAGAAACCCTTTTTAAGCCTTGCTCATTGTCTATTTCAAGATTTTTTGCAACTAAAACTGGCTTACCAGTGTTGGCTTTTGATTTTTGAATATTTAGTAAAACTTTTCGACCAATCATGAGCTCTGCGAGCTCTTCAGGATTGGTTTTACTGGTTTCTCTATGGGCAACCATTTTTCCGGCACGCATGACGGATACATGGTCAGTAATACTCATAATTTCACGGAGCTTATGAGTAATTAAAATAATTGTAACACCTTGATTTTTTAGGGCTTCAAATATGCGAAACAACTCGTCAGATTCTTGAGGGGTTAAAACCCCTGTAGGCTCATCAAGTATTAAGACCTTTGCGCCCTTATAGAGGCCTTTTAAAATTTCAACTCGTTGTTGCATACCAACTGAGAGTGATTCAACAGGGACATCTAATTCCACTTCTAAGCCGTATTCTTTAGCTAGTCTTGTTAATTCAATTCGAGCCTTGCTTAGGCTTTCAGATATTAAAGCTCCACCTTCGCTACCTAGTATGACATTTTCTAAAACAGTAAAGTTATCCACCAACATAAAGTGTTGATGAACCATTCCGATGCCTGCTTCGATTGATTGTTTAGAGCTAATCGCTCTAAAGTCTTTATTGAAAACTTTAATCTGCCCAGAGTCAGCCTGATAAAAGCCATACAAGATGCTCATCAGCGTAGATTTGCCAGCACCGTTCTCTCCAACTATCCCATGAATAGTTCCAGATTGAACGCTCAAGTTGACCTTGTCATTCGCATGGACAGCACCAAAATGTTTATCCACATTGATCAGCTCAATAGCAATGTTCGACTCAGCCATAGGTAGTTATTTTAACCAAGAAATAGATTAATTATAGTGATAAGTATTTGAAACTTTTATATATAGTTTTTAAATAAAATTATATATAAAAGTTAAAAAAAAACATCCGGCCCTAGAGCCGGATGTTTTTAGTATAAAAAGAACTGCTTATTATAGAGGGCAGCTATTATCACTCATGTAGTCATGAACAACAATAGAACCATCGATAATTCCAGCTTTTGCAGTTTCAACAGCGGCAAGCATATCAGCAGATACTAAATCTGCGTTGTACTCGTCCATAGCAGCTCCGACTCCGTCTTCTGCTACACCATTAATCTTAAAGCCACCAGACCATGAACCATCTACAGCAGCTGCAAAACTTTCATAAGCAGCCAAACCTACTTTCTTGTACATTGAAGTAAGCATTGTTCCTGGTTGCATGTAGTTTTGGTTAGAGTCTACACCAATTGCTAATACACCCATATCAGCAGCAGTTTGGTATACACCAATTCCAGTTCCACCAGCAGCAGCATAAACTACGTCAGCACCATTTTCAACTTGGCTACGAGTAATTTCACCACCTTTAGTTGGGTTGCCCCAAGCAGCAGGAGTTGAACCAGTCATCTGAGCTAGAACATTCATAGAGCTATCATGATGCGCTACACCTTGCTTATAGCCACACTCGAAACGGCTAATTAATGGAATATCCATTCCACCAACAAAACCTACAGTGCCTGAGCTTGATGCCATAGCAGCCATAATACCAACAAGGAATGATCCTTCTTGCTCTTTAAATAGAACGTTTTGAACATTTGGAGCATCAACTACACCATCGATAATAGTGAACTGAGTGTCTGGATATTCAGCTGCAGCGGCAGCAACCGCATTTGCCATAGTGAATCCTACTGCAATTACAGGCGAATAGCCACGTTGAGCAAACTTCTTAAGGCTTTGCTCCATCATTGCTTCATTAGTTGGCTCTAATTCTGTAACAGCGATACCAGTATCATTCATAAATTTCATAACACCGTTTACATAAACAGCCTCGTTAAACGACTTATCATTTTTACCCGCAGTATCATATACAACCGCCGGCTTGACATCAGCTTGTGCAATTGGTGCTACTAAAAGAAACGTAGAAGCAATAAATGCTAAGCCAGTCTTTTTGATCAATCCACTAAAATGTGAACGTTTCATATTTTTCATTGTGTACTCTCCTTAGTTATTAATCTTATTTATAAATAGAAAGAAAACCGTCATTATAGAAAAGACAGTCAAAATATCTTTAATATTAACTCAAGTTTTGTTCTTAAAAGTATATAGAAAATAAATTCCCGAGTTGTCAATATTCTATTCTCGAAAAAGGTCTTTGTCAAAAAAATATCGATATATTTTTGATTAACCTCGATTTGAATTATCTAAGTAAGGCGAGATAATTATTTTTTCCATTTATTTGAAGATTAAAAAATCATTGTATACAATAAATGTTTTTCTAATTTACGCATATAATTGAACAAATTGAAAAGGGTTCATATTCCAGATTCTATGAATAAAAAAATCAAACAAAGTCTTAAAAACTACCCTCGTGAAATGTCCGGTTATGGAAAAGACTCAATACATCCAAAATGGCCAAATAAATCAAGAATTGCTGTTCAATTTGTATTGAATTATGAGGAGGGTGGTGAAAACTCGATTCTTCATGGCGATGAAGCATCAGAGACATTCCTCTCGGAAATAATTGGAGCAAAGGCTTATGTTGGCGAAAGGCACATGAGCATGGAATCTATCTATGAATATGGATCTAGAGCTGGAGTTTGGAGAATATTACGACTCTTTAAAGAGTTTGATATTCCGATTACCATCTTTGCAGTTGGACTTGCGATAGCAAGAAATAGAGAGTTAGCTGACTATCTTGTTGAACATGACTATGATATTTGTGCGCACGGCTTTAGGTGGATAGATTATCAATTTGTTGAAGAAAAGGTTGAGCGCGAGCATATTAAAGATTGCATAACAATTCTGACGGAATGCTTAGGTAAGCGACCTGAAGGCTGGTATACCGGAAGAAATAGCCCAAACACCAGAAAGCTTATTATTGAAGAGGGAGGCTTTCTTTACGATAGCGATGCTTATGATGATGATTTGCCGTATTGGGCTAACAAGTTTGATACCGACAAAAAACACTTAGTCATACCTTACACCCTTGATGCAAACGATATGCGCTTCGCCTCCCCACAGGGCTTTAATTCTGGAGATCAATTCTTTAACTATCTAAAGGATAGTTTTGACGCTCTTTACAAAGAAGGAGAAAAAAGCCCTAAGATGATGTCAGTAGGAATGCATTGTCGAATATTAGGAAGACCTGGAAGGATAATGGCTATGCGAAGATTTTTGGAGTATATCAAAACTTTTGATAACGTTTGGCTCTGCACTAGAAGAGAAATTGCAGATCATTGGTATAAGAATTTTTAATTAGATATGAAATTACCTTCAGAGTTGGCAAAAGATTCCTCAACTATGTTTTTAGATGTTTTTAAAAACCTATATGAGCATTCGCCATGGTTTGTAGAGCAGTCTCTAGATATAGTTTTGGAAGATGAAGTGTACAATAGCTTAGAAAAATTTCATGAGTTATTGTCTGGAATTATGCTCTCGGCAAGTCATGAAATGCAGGACAATTTGATTACTGCGCATCCAATGTTGGCAGGCAAGAAAGCGCAAAACAATGAGCTGACTGATTTCTCAACAACTGAACAAAAGTCTGCTGGTTTGAATGATTGTTCTGATGATGAAATCAAACTTTTTGAAAAACTTAATGATGAGTATTTTGTAAAATTTAACTTTCCTTTCATAATGGCTGTTAAAGAAAAAAATAAATCTGAAATTATTTCTAGTTTTTTGGAGCGTAAAGATAATTCTAAAAGCCAAGAAAGAAGTAATGCTCTTCATGAAATTAATAAGATAGCCTGGTTAAGAATTAAGGAAATTTATGGAATATGACAATCTTATCAATGTAGCTAGTTCTGATAGCGGAACTAAAGTCATTTATTGTAGTGACGAATTCTTTGCGGATTCATCTCGAATGCTCCAATCTAGTGATCCAGTTTGGATCGAAGATAAGTATGTTGATACTGGTAAATGGATGGACGGATGGGAAAGCCGAAGAAGGAGGGACGGAAAGAATGATTTTTGTTTTATTCGTCTAGGTTCTAAATCTTCTATTAAAAGTTTTAATGTAGATACGACTCACTTTACTGGGAATTTTGCTCCTGGAATTTCAATTTACGGTTGCTCTGTCCCAGGAGGAACGACTGATGATTGCGTTGTTGATGGGACTGCAGTAAATGAGTGGCTTGAACTTCTCTCAGAGCAGGAGCTTATGGGTGACTCTCACAATTTATTTGAATGCGCTGCCAATCAGCCTATTACGCATTTAAAAATAATACTTCATCCGGATGGAGGTATTGCTAGATTTAGAGCCTATGGTGAGACTTGGATAGAGACAAGGGATTCTAGCTTTAATGGCATCAATGTTATTTCAAAAGAAAGTGGAGCCAGAGCTATATATGCAAATGATGAGCATTTCGGCTGTCTGAGTAATATTTTGGAGGAGCATGAGCCGTTGAGTATGGCAGACGGATGGGAAACAAGGAGAAGAAGAGAGCCAGGCAATGACTGGGGAATTCTTGCTCTCGCTAAGCCGGCTAAAGTAGACGAGATTATAGTTGACACTAAATTTTTCAAAGGAAATTTTCCAGATACTATATCTATATCAACAGCAAATATTTCTAATGAGGAAGAGAGCAGTCTAATAAAAGGCAGCCAATCATGGAAAAAACTGCTCGATGGAAAAAAACTTGGAATGGATCAAATTCATACTTTTAAGAAGGAAGAAATTTTGCATAATGAGCCTATTACTCATCTGCGGATTGATATCTATCCAGATGGAGGAATAGCACGATTGAAACTTATTGGTCAATTTATATAATTATGCAGAATATCAAACTTATTCCAGAAAAATTAACTGCCGAAAACTTTGCGGATTTTGGGGAGGTTGTTACAATCC
>Ga0208766_1000685_pt1 | contig 18559 bp, 14 predicted proteins | sample ETN01SmetaG_3_FD_185792 | JGI IMG/M metagenome (GOLD analysis project Ga0208766, IMG submission 185792) | Marine microbial and viral communities from oxygen minimum zone, Eastern Pacific Ocean - ETNP2014F12-01SV263 (SPAdes) (version 2) | ecosystem: Environmental > Aquatic > Marine > Oceanic ... | reverse complement strand
GTAGCAGGACTTAATTTGAAAGAGGTCCATCAGCAAATCCGTGAAATCAGTGAACGATATGATTTGTTTGTTGATCCGAAAAAGAAAATTCAGGAACTCTCAGTAGGAGAGCAGCAACGTGTTGAAATTGTAAAAGTGTTGTTCAGAGGTGCGAGAATTCTGATTTTGGATGAACCAACCGCAGTTTTGACTCCACAGGAATCAGAGGCTTTGTATGAAATCATGCAGCGTATGACTGATGAAAAACATTCCATCATTTTTATTACTCATAAAATGAAAGAAGTGATGGCTCTTTCTCATAGAATTACGGTTTTGAGCCGTGGGAAAGTAATGGCTACTTTGCCGAGAAAAGAAACTGACCCAGAAAAACTTGCTGACTTGATGATTGGGAATTTAGAAGCTCAGGACATTGTTAAAGTTTCAGAATTCCTTCGAAAAACTGTTATTGAAGAAAACACTAGCGATGAATCTGATCATCAAACAAAACAGAGAAAATTAGACAGAGTAACAGTCTCATTAAAAAATATTCATGCTGTAAATGATTTGGGACATCCGGCTTTGAAGGGAGTTTCATTCGAGATATATGCCGGAGAAATTTTAGGTATGGCCGGAGTATCCGGGAATGGTCAACCGGAATTGACTGATGTATTAAGCGGCTTAAAACCCATGACAAACGGCACATATCATTTTGAGGAGACATCAATAATAAATCCTACAGTTAACGAAATGATTGAACGCGGAATTGGTTATATTCCCGAGGATCGTAAGAAGTACGGAGTTTCTTCCGGAATGTCGATTGCTTATAATTTTTTGCTACGTAATTTTCAAAATCCTGAATTTTGCTCACACCAACTGCTCAATCAGTCAAATATATTCGACTACGGTCAAAAGAAAATGGAGGAGTTTGATATTCGAGCCCCTTCAGCAAATTCTCAGGTTGGCTTGCTTTCGGGAGGAAACATGCAGAAAGTAATTCTTGCGCGTGAAATATCACGTCCACTCAGGTTACTATTGGCTGCACAACCAACTCGTGGTTTGGATATCCACGCGACTAGTTTCATCCGAGAGCAAATCTGCAATGCAAGAGACAGAGGTCTGGCAGTGCTCTGGATTTCGGAAGATTTAGACGAATTGCTCATGGTCGCCGACCGTATTGCAGTGATTTTTGATGGAAGTATTGTTGGTATTGTCTCGAATGAAGAAGCCTCAGTTAGCCTGATTGGTCAAATGATGACGGGAATGAGTACTGACGGGTTTGAAAATTTGCTGGAGAATAATGAAAATGCGTGATTATCTTTTATTTTATGTAAACGGCATGCGCCATCAAATTTCAGGGGAACAAGGCTTTCAGTCGCTTTCTGATTTTTTGCGCAATGATTTGGGTTTGGTTGGTACAAAGGTAGTTTGTGCAGAAGGAGATTGTGGTTCATGTACTTTACTTATAGGGCGTGTTCGGAACTCTCAGTTTTTCTATGAGTCAATTGATAGCTGTATTATGTATCTATATCAACTGGACTGTTCTCATGTGATCACTGTGGAAGGATTAAAAGGCGATCAAAATATACATCCTGTACAAGAAGCGATGATTGAAATGTTCGGTTCTCAGTGTGGATATTGTACACCGGGATTTGTGATGTCGATGGCTGCAATGCTTGAATCACAGGAAACTATGACCAGGAGTTCTATACAGGACGGTTTAACTGGGAACTTATGCCGTTGTACAGGCTACGAACAAATAATAGAAGCGGCCTTGTCTTTGAATCAAAAAGATATACCCAAAGTAACTAAACTGTTCAATGAAGAAAAAATGCTTTTAGACTTTCGAAAACATGTTTCGAAAGCGGTTTCTTGTGAATTTGAGGAAAGGTGGAATGGTAACTCACAAAAAATTAAATTTTATGTTCCGGCTACTATGGATGAAGCTCTGAAATTTAAGCAAAAGCATAATGATGTCACCTTGGTTGCTGGTGGTACTGATATTTCTGTACAAATGAATAAAGAACGTCTTGAGCCAAACTGTGTGATGAGCTTGACTCATTTGAGTAGTTTGGAATGTTTCGAAATAAATGAAAAAACTTTAACAGTAGGAGCAAAACTTAGCTGGTCCAAGTTAGAAGGATATTGTCAACAGCACCTTCCTCAATTTGCTGAGATAATTGAAATATTTGCTTCAAGACAAATTAAGAATGCGGCAACACTTGCCGGTAATATTGCCAATGCCTCGCCAATTGCGGACTCCCTGCCTTTCCTATATGTAATTGACGCAGAAATTGAACTGAGCAGATATCAACCTAATTCAAAAGTGGTCGAAAAACGATGGGTCAGAATAAACAAATTTTATCATGGTTATAAAAAAACTGAAATGAAGCCGGAGGAATTGATCACGAGAATCCGATGGGATCTACCTGAAGTTGAGGACGTTCTGAAACTCTATAAAGTTTCAAAACGTAAAGACTTGGATATTTCAACTTTTACTGCAGGAATATGGTTGAAGTTGAAAAAAGGCGAAATAGAAAATGTGCGTCTGGCTTTTGGTGGTGTGGGACCTGTTGTTCTGCGTTTGCCTAAGACAGAAGAGTATTTAAAGGGAAAACCGTTGATTCTGAACATTTTACAATCAGCGGGAAAAATAGCTCGGGAAGAAATTAATCCGATTTCAGATGTACGCGCCTCTTCGGGAAATAGGTTACAGTTATCGGAGAACATTTTGGAAAAATTTTTTCATGAATGCTGTGATTCTAGCATTAAAAAAGAGGTAGCATGAAAGTAGTTGGAAAAGAAGTTCCGCATGATTCTGCTAGAGGCCATGTTACGGGTGAGGCTTTGTTTGTGGATGATTTAGCATCGACACAAAATGAGTTGATCGTTGATTTCATAGCAAGTCCTGTGGCTCATGGCAAAATAAAAAGTTTGAACTCTATTGAACTAGCTCAACTTGACGGAATTGCGGCTGTTTATACCGCTAAAGATATCCCCGGTCACAATCTTTATGGACCTGTAATTCAGGATGAGCGCTTTTTGGCGGAAGATCTAGTGGAGTATGTTGGACAGCCAATTGCGGTGATAGCAGGAGAATCCAGAAAAGCGATTCGACACGCCAAAAAAAAGCTGCGTCTCGAAATTGAAGAATTGACTCCGGTTTTCAGTATTGAAGAAGCACTCGATTCAAAACAGTTTATAGGTGAGTCACGCGAGTTTAAACAAGGTGATTTTGAAAAAGCCTGGAGCAAAGCAGAAAAAACATTGACTGGTACTTTTGTTTGTGGTGGTCAGGAACAATTTTACCTTGAATCACAGGCTGCGATTGCTTGGCCAGGTGAGCATGGTGAGATTTATGTTCATTCTTCAAGTCAGAATCCAACGGAAATTCAAGAAGTTATTGCAGAGGCATTGGGGTTGGGGTTTCACGAAGTGGTTTGTGTCTGCAAACGTATGGGAGGCGGATTTGGTGGCAAGGAAACTCAGGCGGTGATTCCTGCAGTCATGGTAGCACTTGTGGCCGCAAAAAAGCGACGATCGGCGCGGATTGCTTATACCAAAGACGACGATATGCGATCTACCGGAAAAAGACATCCATACAAAATTCATTATAAGGCGGCGTTTACCGATGAAGGAAAGATTACAGGGGTGAAGTTGGAAATTTATTCCAACGGCGGTGCTGGGGCAGACTTATCTACCGCAATCCTAGATCGTACTTTATTCCATGCAGATAACGCTTATTTTATTCCAAATCTCTTGTTTAAAGGCACTATCTGTAAGACAAACTTTCCTCCAAACACAGCTTTTCGAGGATTTGGAGGACCTCAGGGAATGGCGAATATCGAAAACATCATTCAGGAAATTGCTTTCGTTTTAAAAAAAGATGCTTTTGAGATTAGGCGCCTCAATTGTTACGCGCACACTGAACGCAATGTCACTCCATATGGACAGATCGTGCGTAATCACCTTCTTCCGGAAATCCTAGATCAACTTGCAGAGACGTCGGAATATCTCCAGCGTTTGCAGGAAGTAGAGCAGTTCAACCGAGAGTCTGCTACTCACCTGCGTGGAATTGCTTTAACGCCGATGAAGTTTGGCATTTCCTTTACCACAAAATTTCTCAATCAGGGAAATGCGCTGGTAAATGTTTACAAAGACGGTACTGTGCAGGTTTCAACCGGTGGTACAGAAATGGGGCAGGGACTGAATACAAAAATCAGGCAGTTAGTTGCAGATGAATTAGCTATTTCATATGACGATGTGCGGATAATGGTTACCTCTACAGAAAAAAATAATAATACTTCTCCAACTGCTGCTTCAGCGGGCACAGACTTGAATGGATTAGCTGCTTTAGATGCATGTCAAAAAATCAGAAAGAATTTAACCGAATTTGCCAGCAGTTATTTTGCTAATTCCGAGCAGGGGATTGAACCTTCTCCAGAACATATATGTTTTGAAGCAGGAATTTATGGGGGCAAAAGCATAGTTTATGATGAACGTCTCCCGGAAAATAAAATTACTTTCAGAGAACTGGTTCAGAAGGCCTATATGGAAAGAGTAAGTTTAGGCGAGAGAGGTTTTTACAGGACTCCTGAAATTGATTTCAACCCTGCAAAACAGAAAGGTGAACCATTTTATTATTACACAACTGGTGCGGCGGTTTCCGAAGTGCTGATTGACCGTTTTACGGGGCAACTCCAGCTGAAGCGTGTGGATTTATTGATGGACATTGGTGAAACTATAAATCCTGGAATTGACAAAGGGCAAATAATTGGTGGTTTTGTTCAGGGAATGGGCTGGGTTACAAACGAAGATTTGCGTTACTCTGATAAGGGAGAACTATTGTCATATTCTCCAACTACCTATAAGATTCCGAACATTCAGGATCTTCCAAAAATTTTCAATGTTGATACAATTGAAAATCCACAACATAAAATCAATGTCCGCCGCAGTAAAGCAGTAGGAGAACCCCCTCTAATGCTATGTTTATCAATCTGGATTGCTGTCAAACATGCCTTGTCTGCTTTAAGAGATGACAAGATACCTCAGTTAAATCTTCCAGCGACTGCTGAAGAAATCCTTCGGAGAATCACAGAACAGAATGACTATTCTAAAAAAGATGCTGCTGGAAAAATTTCTTTAGATGAATCAGAAGTTACGCTGGTATCATTGCCTACACACTCCGTTGGAAAAAATAAACAGATATCTCAAGTTGGAGCCTCTTTTGCCCCCAAAATAGCTGATTGTATTGACATATAAATCTTAATTTTGGATAGTGTAAAGTAGAAAATATTGAATATTAATGCTTGAAAATTAAAAAATATACACAAAGGAGAAAGAATGAAAGACATAGAAATTAATGGGATTAAGGAAACTATAGTCGAACGTTCGGATTATCCGGTAGAAGAATGCAAAAACATTCTGGGTCAGGAAGTAACAGCAATTTTAGGTTATGGACCGCAGGGTAGAGGTCAGGGCCTGAACATGCGGGATCAGGGTTTCAGGGTTATTTTGGGACTGCGTAAAGGTCGAAGCTGGGACAAAGCTCTGGCAGATGGCTGGGTTGAAGGTCAAACGCTTTTTGAAACAGAAGAAGCTGCACAGCGAGGCACTATTCTGCAATATTTGCTATCAGATGCCGGACAGATTTCCGCATGGCCCATGGTTAAAGCAAATTTGAATGACGGCGATGCTCTATATTTTTCCCATGGTTTTGGAATTGTTTTTCATAAGGATACGAGCATTATACCTCCTGAAAATGTTGATGTAATCTTGGTTGCCCCAAAGGGAAGCGGACTGACAGTTAGGACACATTTTCAAGCAGGTCGGGGAATTAATGCATCATTTGCTATTCATCAGGATTATACCGGGCGCGCCAAAGAACGCTGTATTTCAACGGCCTTTGCAATTGGTTCCGGACATCTTTTTGAAACTACCTTTGAGAAAGAAGTTCACAGTGATCTTACCGGGGAACGTTGTGTTTTGATGGGATTGCTTCAGGGTGCATTTCTGGCGCAATATGAAGTTTTGCGTGAACATGGGCATTCTCCTTCAGAAGCGTACAATGAAACAATTGAAGAAGCACTCCAAAGTCTTTACCCTCTGGTTGCTGAAAAAGGAATGGACTGGATGTATGCCAACTGTTCAACAACTGCTCAACGTGGTGCACTCGATTGGGCACCGCGATTTCGTGATGCAATTAAACCTGTGGTTGAAAAGTGTTACCAGAGTGTTTTGGATGGGACAGAAGCTAAAGTTTCTATCGGCTCCAATTCTCAGTCTGATTACCGCGAAAAACTGGAAAAGGAACTTGAGGAAGTCAGCAATCAGGAAATGTGGCAGGCTGGAAAAGTATTACGAAAATTGCGTCCGGAAAACTTATAAGAATCGGTTAGGTTCACTATGGGGTTTGTCAAGTTACTCGAAGAGGGTAAGTATTTCGAAATTCAAAAGCGGAGTGGACGTTCGGAAACTTTGGAAGACGAGTCAACTTCATTTTGCGGAGCACTGAGACCTCACTACAATCCAAATATGATTCTGTTATTATCAAGTCCGCTTGAATCACGGGGAGACGTTTTCGAATTCAGATCAGAGGACATTATTTATGCGGAAGAACTTTCTAGTATTACCAAGCCAAATGGCGTGACCGTAGAGCGAGTACGCCTTTGGGTCAAGAACGGTAGCCCAGCAATGCGCATGGAGCCAATACTTGTAGGGAATAAAGATTAAGCAACATCCAGTAGGTGCAGAAATCTGACACAAAATTTAAGTTACCGTTTTAAGCAAATTGGCAAATCCGTATTTTTTTAGTTTCCCCATCTGCTTGATTTACAGTCAAATCCGAAAGTCACATATCATGCCCCCCTTCATTTCAACAAAAACAAGTCTGGGCAAATTATTTCTATTTACTCGGCCGTTGTTTTTGCTCAGTTTTCTAATCATTTACTGGCTGCAAAATCCAGTTTTTGCTCAATTTGATGATGATGTAGAAATTCCTGAAAACGTTGTAACTTTTAAGGCACGCATAGAACCTGAAAACCCACGTCCGGGAGAACATGCCAGAATTATTTTAGATTTGAAAATTCATCATGGATGGCATGTTTTTTCCGTGATCCCCAGTGAAGGTGATTTTTCTCCTATTCCCACTAGCCTTACTTTCGAAGGTGAGTCGATACTCATGATAGGACCTGCATACGAGAGTAATCCTATTACTGCTTATAATTCTGTTCTGGATATGGTGTTGAGTTTTCATGAAGAGAGAGTCAGCTTGTTCCAAAACATTCAGATTGAAAATGAATTGAGTGGGGGTAGTTTGTGGAAGAACATTGGCAATCTAACTTATCAGGCATGCAGTGACAGAGTTTGTCTCCCTCCAAAAACTGACAAAATCCCTTTACAAATTCTGCTAGGGTCAGGACAGTTACGCAGTGAATTTAAAATTCCGCAATTTGCGGTTGATAATCCTCCGGAAGAATTTTCTGAAATTGAAGATGCTCTCAAGGGAGGTTTTTGGAGTTTTATAAGTTTAGCTGTAATTGCGGGATTTTTGGCATTATTGACACCCTGTGTATTCCCAATGATTCCGGTTACTGTGGCTTTTTTTACGAGACAAGGTGAGGCTAAACCCAGCGAAATGTTGCGACTTGCAGCACTTTTTGGTTTGGGAATCATCGGAACCTATACCGTAACGGGAATGTTGCTTTCAATTGTTTTTGGTGCTGCGGGAGCTGTGCAGTTTGCTACTAACGGGTGGATAAATTTTGCAATTGGTCTGATGTTTACTATTTTTGCCTTCAGTCTAATGGGCTTTATACAAATCAATGCTCCAGGTGGATTGGGAAATAAAGTGGATCGCTGGTCCAGGCATTTGAGCGGAACGGCGGGTGTGTTAGCAATGGGATTGGCTTTTACGCTTACATCTTTCACCTGCACAGTTCAATTTGTAGGAACGCTGCTGATTGCCGCTTCACAGGGTATGTGGTTGTGGCCCATTGTGGGGATGCTGGTTTTCTCAACAGTTTTTGCTTTTCCGTTTTTCCTTCTGGGAATTTTTCCGCACCTTATCCAGCCGATGCAGGACAAGTCTGGTAACTGGATGGTAAATCTGAAAATAATCCTTGGATTATTAGAACTGGCGGCGGCATTTAAATTTTTCAGCAACTCAGATTTAGTCTGGCAACTGGGAGTGATTGATAGAGATTTTGTTCTGGCTGCATGGGGTATACTGTGTATGGTTGCAGCACTCTTTTTGTTAGGGGTGATTAAGATTCACCATGAACGAGTTAAATTCTCATGGGGCACAGGATTTGTGGCAGCATTCCTTTTTGTAATACTCGGAATTTATCTTCTTAGAGGACTGTTTGGAGTACCGCTTAATCCTTGGGTGGATACATATTTGCCGCCTGTTTTACAAACATTTTCTGAATCAAGGTCAGGTTTTGAAACAAGTTCTGAAAATACCGGAGAAATTAAGGCGCATTCACTGCCATGGCAAAATGATTTATCTGCTGCTTTAAAACAAGCTAAAGCGGAAAATAAAAAAGTGTTTATTGACTTTACTGGTTACACCTGTGTTAACTGCCGCTGGATGGAAAAAAACATTTTTTCTCATCCAGATGTGATGTCCATTTTTCAGCAGAAATTTGTGCTTGTTCAGCTTTATACTGACGGTGGTGATAAAGCTGGTGAGAACCAACTTATGCAAATCAGCAGATTCAAAACCGTCGCGCTTCCTTTGTATGTGATTCTAGATGCAGATAACAAAATAGTGGCCAAGCGTGCTGGAATTATAAAACCTGCAGCGAAATTTTTAGAATTTCTAAACTAATTTTCCCCCTGATTAAAATAACTATGATTTCTGGGATAAAATTATTCATAACTCTTGGAGCATTATTTTTCTTGATTGGCTGTTCAGATCTTGGATTCTACTGGCAAGCCGCGTCCGGTCATCTCGAATTGCTGAACCGCAAACAGGACATTCAGGAATTACTGGAATCTCCTGAGACATCTCCAGTATTAAAAAGAAAACTGAAACTGGTAGAAAGTGTCCGCAAATATGCTGTGCTAAAAATGGGACTTCCGGAAAATACAGCTTATACCGCTTATGTTGATTTGGGGCGGCCTTTTGTTACTATGGTTGTTACAGCAGCTCAGCCTCTTGAATTGAAGCCAAAGCAATGGTGTTACTGGTTTGTCGGTTGTCAGGAATACCGAGGTTATTTTGATCAAAAGGATGCAGAAGCATTCGCATTGAAAATGGAAGAGCAGAACCTGGATGTTTCACTTGCGGGGGTAAGTGCCTACTCGACACTAGATTGGCTCAATAAGCCCTGGTTGCCGAATTATTTTTCAGATCCTGTGTTGAGCACTTTTCTGCTAAAGCATGATGCGGAACTGATTGCGACACTGATCCACGAAATGGCACATCAAATCGTTTATGTTAAGAATGACACAACATTTAATGAATCATTCGCGACTTTTGTGGAGCAGGAAGGTCTGCTGCAGTTCCTTGCCGAAAAAGAAAACTCTATTTTAATTGAAGGCAATTTGGAAAAAACCTATCAGTGGTATTTAACTGCCCGAGAAGATCGCCTCCTGTTCAGGAAACTGGTTACAAAAACTTTTGATAAAATGAAAATCTTGTTTGCGGAAAATATTTCAGATACTGAAAAGTTTAAGAAAAAACAGCAGTTATTTAATGAACTGCGTGACAATTTCATGCGTCGCAAGGAAGAATTTCAAGTACTCTCCTACAACAAATGGTTTGCAAAAAATCTGAATAACTCACATTTGCTAGGCGTAAAACGTTACCATAGTCAGGTAGAAAAATTTGCACTTCTTTTTGAAGAACAAGGAAAACAGTGGACGAAGTTTTTTGATGCTGTTCGTAAATTGGCAAAACAGAAAAATTCAAAAACAATGCTTTGAGTATAAATTTAGGAAATATGACAAGTTCTGGTTTCAAAAAATTCAAATTACAGGTTGGGTTAGTTCTTTGATCTAAGATAAAAAAATTTATTTTATTGCGAAGCAAATTCAAAAAATATTAAGGAAATGTCTAACGCTATTCTTAAGAATTTAAGTGTCATTCTTCTAGACCGTGATGGTGTAATAAACGAGGAGCCAGGGCCGATATTGAGTCCGGAGCAGTTTTTGATGATTCCGAGAAGTGCGGCTGCTGTCGCGAGGATTAATGTTAGGGGGTGGCGTTGTTTTGTAATTACAAATCAGGCTGCTATTGCTAGGGGTGATTTGAGTGAGAGCGTGTTTCAAACTATAACAGATAAAATGTGTTTGGAACTAGGAAAATCGGAGGCGCATATTGATGGTCTATATTATTGTCCTCATCATCCGGACTGGGAAAACGGTCAACGTAGAACAGTATCAATAGAATGTACCTGTCGTAAACCTGGAACCCTGTTGTTTGAAAAGGCAGCTGCGGAACATGGATTTAGCAAGGAGGAAGCGGTTTTAATTGGAGATTCCACAAGTGATTTTGCGGCAGCCGCTAGGTGGGGAACATGCTCAATTGGAGTACGTACTGGACATGCAGGTCAAGATGGAAAAACATCCACGAAGCCTGATCATTGGAAAGCGGATTTGTGGGAGGCAGTCGAGTTTTTGTTGGAAAATTAATCCTGAGCTTAAATATTGTTTAAATTTCCTTATGTACATCTGAGGTAGATCTAAATCGATTTGCACAAATAACTTGAGACCAGTTCTACAAAGCGATAGTCTGATACTTTCAATTATCCCCCTATTTTTATTTTTAAATAATTGTCTCTTATTTTTTCTCTACTACTATCAGAATTATCATGACTAATTTCCTTTCAGGCAAAACTCTTTTTTCAAAAAATTTCACTAAACTGCTGTTATTGTCTTTTGTTACATTTTACATTTCAGGTACAGTTTTTTCCGGCACTCTTCCGGATGGTTTGTACGCACAAATGAAAACCTCCAAGGGCGATATTGTTTTAAGGCTTTTTTACCAACGAACACCGGTAACAGTATCCAATTTTGTTGGACTTGCAGAAGCCACAAAAGAGTGGAAAGACCCTGTTACAGGGAAAAGGAACAAAACTCGTTTTTACGATGGTTTGAGTTTCCACCGAGTGATCAAGAATTTTATGATTCAGGGTGGGGATCCTTTGGGAAATGGAACAGGTGGCCCGGGTTATAATTTCCCGGATGAATTTCATCCTGATCTCAATCATAGCAAACCGGGTATACTATCCATGGCTAACGCTGGCGCAGACACAAATGGCAGTCAGTTTTTTATTACACATGTACCTACCCCGCATCTTGACAACAAACACTCGGTTTTTGGCGAAGTCGTTGAGGGGATGAATGTGGTTAATTCTATTCAAAAAGGAGATCAGATTCAATCAGTGATAATCCTAAGGAATGGTAAATCTGCAAAGTCGTTTGATCCTACAGCCGCAGAAAAACTGCTTGACCAGCGTAACAAAGAACTCTCTGAAAAAAATAAGAAAGTAATTCCTGCAACAAAAGCAAAAATAGATCCTGTAACAGTTCCAAAATCAGGGCAGGCCGCTGCAGAGGAAGTGAGTGTTGAAATGCTGGTGGTCGCATACAAAGGAGCACGTACCCCTAAAAAAAATATTTACTACGATAAAGCTGGCGCTGAAAAAGTCGCAGAAAAACTTTCAGATCTGGCCAGACGAAAAGGTGTTGTTTTTTCCGAGTTGATCGACCGTTTCTCTGATCTGACTCAACAGGCTAAATTACCTCTATTATCTTCAAAAGATAAGAATTTGCCTAGTTTCCTCAAACCTGCTTTAAATTTAAAAGTAGGACAAATCAGTGATCCTGTAGATTCAGCATTTGGTTATTTGATATTCCGTCGTGTATCTTTTGAAGCTGTAACTGCCAGTCATATCCTGATAACCTACGAAGGTGCTTTGCGTGCTACTAAAAAGCGTGATCGGAAAGAAGCCAAAATATTAGCGGAAAAAATTTTGAAAGATCTTAAAAAAGGGATTGATTTCGCAGAGTTGGCACGTCAATTTTCCGATGGACCTTCCGGATCGAAAGGAGGGGATTTAGGACGCTTTACCCGCGGACAAATGGTTCCTGAATTTGACCAGGCAGTTTTCAACCTGAAGCCAGGTGCAGTAAGCGGTGTGGTAGAAACGCAATTTGGTTATCACATTATCAAACGTAATCAATAACTGAAAAATAAGATCTTTAACATTCATGTTTTTCAAAAAACTAATTAGCAGGTCTGAGGTCTTTTTTGTAAAAGTATAGGAGAAAGCAATTGAAAACCGCAGGTATTATCATTATTGGGAATGAAATTTTATCCGGAAAAGTTACTGATATAAATTCACCATATCTTTGTCAGGAACTCAGGAAGCTCGGAGTAGAAGTTCAGCAAATTATCACGATTCCGGACATTTCGGAAATCATCGGTCGAACCGTAGTGGATTTTTCTGGGCGTTTTAGTTGGGTTTTCACCAGTGGAGGAATTGGTCCAACTCACGATGATATTACAGTTTCTTCAATTGCAAAAGGTTTTGAGACAGAACTTGTTGAATCGCCGCGAATTATTCAGGCCATTCAAAATTTTCATGGCGATAAAATGACTGCTGCACACCGCAGGATGGCAATGATTCCCGAAGGTTCTGAACTGATTGAATATGCAGAAGGTCGTGGACCACAGCTGCAGTTTCATAATATATTTATTTTTCCAGGAATCCCCGAATATTTGCAAATCCGTTTTTCAGGGATCAAGGACCGCTTTCGGACAACTCCGATAGTCTTGAAACAAATATATCTCAAAGGAGATGAGGGAATGATCGCGGAGTCACTCGACGCAACCATGGAATCATTTCCAGAACTGATGCTAGGGTCCTATCCGAAAGTAGCAGGTAAAGACTATGACATAAAATTAACTCTTGAATGTCGAGACTCTGCTTATTTGGAAAATGCCTTCAATTTTCTTTATGAACGATTACCGGAAGAATGTGTTCATCGGGTTGAATAAAAAATCTACAAAATCTAATGCTTAAGATTAAAGACCTCCCACAACATTTTTCCGGACGAGGACCATTGATAAATGTGGTTTTAGATGGTTGGGGTGTTGGTGATGCTAATGAGACAAATGCCATTTACCAGGCGAATCTGCCGGTGATGAGAAGTTTGACAAAAAGTTGCCCTTACACCCAGTTGTGGACTCATGGTCTTCATGTCGGCTTGCCTAATGAAAAAGATTTGGGTGGTTCAGAAGTAGGTCACATGACAATGGGTGCTGGAATGATCAAAGAGCAAGGGCCAACGCAGATCCAGAAGCTGATTTTATCCGGAGAATTTTTTGAAAATCCGGTCTTAAAGCGGATCACCCAGAATTGTTTGCTACATGATACCCCAATTCATTTGCTGGGTCTGCTTTCTAACGGCAATATCCACAGCCATGTTGATCACACCGAAGCATTAATTAGGCATGCATTTCAGGCCGGAATTAGGCGTTGTTATTTACATGCGTTGCTTGATGGAAGGGATGTTGGAGTACAGTCTGCACTGGATTATACAGAACCTTTTGAACAGTTATTTAGTGAATTAAAGAGTCAGCGTTCAGATATCGATTATGCTTTTGGAAGTGGCGGAGGTCGTGAAGCTATTACAATGGACCGAGACAACAACTGGGAAAAAGTGGAAGCAGGTTGGAAAATTCATGTGAAGGGAGATTCCGAAAACTATTTTCCGTCCATCCGGAATGCGATTGAACATTTCCGGAGACTAGATCCTGAGATTATTGATCAGGATATTCCTGGATTTGTGATCTCATCTAACGGGGATGCAGTTGCTAAAATAGAAGATCACCACGCACTCATTTTTACAAACTTCCGCGGGGATCGCGCAAGCGAATTTTCTGAGGCAATTCTGTTAGATGATTTTCCACATTTTGAACGAAAGGAGCGCCCTAAAGTGTTGTTTGCGGGGATGACTCAGTACGATCAGGATAATGAAATTCCTCCGGATTTTCTTGCAGGAACTCCAGAAGTGGATGATCCGTTCGGCAAACGTATTCTGGAACTAGGGCTTAAACAGTTCCGTTTGACAGAAACACAGAAATTCGCGCACGTAACTTTTTTCTATAATGGCGGTTATCGTGAACCATTGGACATTTCCATGGAGAATTATCATTTGATTGCCTCAGATAAAATTTCGTCCTTTGCAGAAAAGCCTGGAATGAAAGCCAGTGAGATAGCTAAAAAAGCAGTAGAATTTATTCGTTCCGGAGAATATCAATACGGTTTGATCAATTTTGCAAATGCGGATATGGTCGGTCACACTGGAGATTTGCAAGCTGCAATTCAGGCAGTTGAAAATACTGACGCGGCTTTAGGCAACATTATACGTGCTATTGACGCGGTTGACGGGTTGTTGGTTATCACTGCGGATCACGGCAATGCAGATCAAATGTTGATCACAAACAAAAGCGGAAAACTGGAAAAAAGCACTAAACACTCACTCAATCCTGTACCATTCTTGGTTTATGATCCGTTTTACGATGGTGATTATAAACTGAAAGAGTTTGGTGAAAATTTTGAGAATAATTTGAGTCATGTCGCAGCGACTAATTTTTTACTACTGGGGCATACGGCTCCGGATGATTTGGCGCCTTCTCTTTTTGCGGAATAAAAAGGTTACAATTTTTAACTTATACACAAAAAATAAATGAGTAATATTCTATGTATCGGTGCTGGTTATGTTGGTGGACCAACAATGGCCATGATTGCTAAAAATTGTCCAGAACACAAAATAACGGTAGTTGATATAAATCAGGAGCGGATAGACTGCTGGAATAGTGATGACTTGCCGATTTATGAACCGGGGCTTTTGGATGTCGTTAGGCTGGCACGCGGAAGGAATTTGTTTTTTCAAACTGATGTTGCACAGGCAATCACTGATGCGGAAATTATTTTCGTATCTGTCAATACACCCACTAAAATGTTTGGAGAAGGTGCCGGAAAAGCGGCGGATTTGCAGTTCTGGGAAAAAACTGCCCGTGATATATTGGATAATTGTCGTAAACCAAACGTGATTGTGGTTGAAAAAAGTACTCTTCCGGTGCGGACTGCTGAAGCGATGGCAAAAATTTTTCAGCTCGGAAAAAGTTCCACTAAATTTTCTGTGGTTTCAAATCCTGAATTTTTGGCAGAAGGCACTGCAATCGAAGATTTAACTAATCCCGATCGTGTGCTGATAGGAGGAGAACAAAATGAAATTGGCAGAAAAGCAGCGGAAACTGTTGCAGAATTATATGCTCACTGGGTTCCGCGGGAAAATATTCTGCTGACTAATGTTTGGAGCAGTGAGTTATCTAAATTGGTTGCTAACGCGATGCTTGCACAACGGGTTTCCTCAATCAACAGTATTTCCGCGCTTTGTGAGCGCACGGAAGCAGACATTGAAGAAGTTTCAAAGGCAATTGGTATGGATACACGAATCGGTGCAAAATTTCTGGAAGCAAGTATTGGTTTTGGAGGTTCATGTTTCAGTAAAGATATTTTACATTTATCGTATCTTTGCGAATACTATGGACTGCCAGAAGCTGCCGATTATTGGGCTAGTGTTGTTCATATCAACGAATGGCAAATCGATCGATTTTTTCAAAAAATACTCCATGAACAATTTGACACTTTAGCTGGAAAAACTATTACAATGCTTGGCTTTGCATTTAAACAGGATACCGGAGATACGCGAGACTCTCCAGCAATTCAACTTTGTAAAAAATTATTGTGGGAGCATGCAAAAGTCAGGATTCATGATCCTAAAGCCCTAGAAAATGCTCGGATTGATTTGAAAGAAATGCAAGGAGATGTAAGTTTTGAGGAAGATGTATACAAAGCTTTGGAAGGAGCGCATGTTCTAGCTCTCGTAACTCAGTGGGCTGAGTATCGCGAACTTGATTTTGAGAGAATTTATAACAAAATGGTCAAACCTGCTTTTGTCTTTGATGGAAGGAATCATCTTGAGCACGAAAAATTATTTGAAATTGGTTTTAATGTTTTTCCGCTTGGGAAAGCACCTTTGAAACAAGTATAATTTTTTTTGTAATTCGAAGTATTTCTTCTTGTATTTTGCTTCTGGAGCTAGTGCCATTCTTTAATTATATTTCTCCTATAACTAAAAATGGTTTTTATATCCTTTCTAATAAACCAATTTAACAGGTTCCCGCCATAACGAGAAAAAGGAAGTCGGTATATAACTTTGTCTTCAATTAGAACCCCCCCAGCTAAGGTACTAAATATATGACGATGGTACCACTTAGAGTAAGGCCCTTTAATTTGTACATCTGCAAACTGGGTCATTGGCTCCCAGTTTGTAATTAATGACGTCCACCTAGCAGGTATACCGCGTATTTTAAGTTTATAATAAATTTTAGTTCCTTCCTGAATCTTTTCAGTCGATTTTCCTTCAACTTTAAAGTTTAATAAGGGAGGGGTAAGTTCTTCAAGGTTTTGCTCATCACTAAAAAAATCAAAAACTTCATTAAGCGGTTTATGTGTCCACTGTTGCTGTTCAAATAATCTATCGTGGCAGGATTCTTTCCAATTAAAAAGTGAATCAAAAGCGTCTCCTAAATTTGTGAATTTGAAAGTATAATTATTCGCAGTTATTTTTTCAGGCAAAACTTTTTGGCTAGACAAAACAACATCAGCCATCTCACCCAACACCAACCGAAGAGCTGTTTTAGGAACGGGTAATATTGCTTTTACTTTCAGCGCATTTGCTAATAGTTTTGTAAATTCTTTGTTTCTTACTGGTGTGGGAGATACAACGTTTATTTGTCCATTTAACTCTGTGTCACGGAGGGTTTTCATTGTAATTCCGACAACGTCTTCCATATGAATCCAACTCATCCATTGTGTACCCGATGATAAGCGACCACCAAAACTGTTTTCAAATATTGGCAACATCTTTTTTAACGCACCACTATTGTTAGATAAAACAATTCCAAACCTGAGTTGGGCATTTCGGCATGAGGATTTCTTTGCTTCATTCTCCCATTCTTGACAAAGTTTTGCCAAAAAATTATTGCCGATTATTGAGCTTTCCGTTAAGGTTTCATCACCTTTGTCTCCATATATACCTATTGCTGAGGCAGTTATAAAAATTTTAATACGTTCCAGAGAATTTTCAATAGCATTTACTATGTTTTTTGTGCTGTTTATTCGAGATGAACGAATTACTAGTTTTTTTTGCTCAGTCCATCTATTACCATCTAATGGCTCTCCCATGAGATGAATAACAGCGTCTACGTCCATAGCCTCAACAGGGGGCAAAGTTTTTTGGGGATTACTCCATTGAAAATATTTACAAGGTAAAGAAAATTCCTGGCGAAAATTCGACTCATTTTTTCTGCCTAGAACAAAAAGTTCAATTTCAGACTCTAGAATAGCCAAACATACATTGTAACCAATATTACCCGTTGCACCTGTAACAAGTACTCTTTTAATTTCACTATTCATGATGAAACCACTTTAATAATCGCGTCTGAAACAATAGTATTATTCCCGACGACATCATTTATCTTAAATTTAAGATAGGGATAAATTGACTGTAGATCAATAACCATTGTCCGGATATCTTTATTAAAATGAACACCAGCTGAAAGAAAAATGGGATGAATAATTATGGTTGTTATTTTAGAATTATTTTCAGTTAACTCTTCAATGACTTCATTAAGATTGGGTTTGCATAGCTCTAGGTAACATAGGCGAAATTTTTTATTGGGGGACTTAATTCGGCTCTTTTCAAGGAGATTTTCAAATGACTTTCTCCACATAGCATCTCTGGAGCCATGGGCTAGAAGTATATCAGCTGTAACTGATCGAGATGTATTATGTTCTTTCATTTTAATATTTTATGTAGAATTTTTAATAATCTAGATTTTCATTTATAATTATACAAACTCTTTTTCATTTTTTACCTAGTTCCTATTCGTAAAAGTATTTTCTGATATACCTAAATGTTTCGTGTGTCATATGCCCAATGTAGCAGGGCTTGTCTTTGCCTGGGTCTACAGTCTAAATCATTAGGGAGACAGTTCTTAGTGATCTGTGCTATGTGTCTTTGCATACATTTCCATCGTTTTACTTGACGTTTGTCATCTGCACATCGACGCCCCATGTAGTATCTACAGTACCACTGGAACCAACCGCGAGGATCTTCATCATAAATCCACCCTTTTCTTCGCCACTCCCCTAAAGTCTGTGAAGCATTGACACGAAAATAATTAAGATTTGGATCATGAATTTTTGAGCATAGTCTGGCATTTTCGAACCAATCAGTTGGAAATTCTGCAGAACAGTCAGTCATGTATTTTCCTCCGAACACACCTAGTTCCAGCATTTCCTTTGGTGATAGTTGCGGACGAAAACCGGAATGAAAATTTTTACCAATGTGTTCTGTAAGAAAGTAGACATAGCCAGTTTGCATTATATCTTTTTCAACGACAATTTGTCTTTTCATAGATTGTTGTTCAACGGAATGTTTTCGCTAAAAATTATAATTTAGTCGCCCTAATAGGTATCACTTAATTATAGAAATT
>Ga0208766_1000682_pt1 | contig 18586 bp, 12 predicted proteins | sample ETN01SmetaG_3_FD_185792 | JGI IMG/M metagenome (GOLD analysis project Ga0208766, IMG submission 185792) | Marine microbial and viral communities from oxygen minimum zone, Eastern Pacific Ocean - ETNP2014F12-01SV263 (SPAdes) (version 2) | ecosystem: Environmental > Aquatic > Marine > Oceanic ... | reverse complement strand
CGAAATGGAGATCGCGCCGCGCGAGGCTGAGGAAGACCGCAAACAAAAAGAACGCATCGCCGCTGGCGAGGCAGCACTCAAGGAGTACAACGATAGTCTGCCATCACGCTTGGCCAAATGGGAGGAGACTTCGGTCAAATCGACACAATGGTTTGTGCTTGATCCAGATGAACTTAAGGCGACCAACGGTAGTAAACTCGAGAAGCGCACGGGTGGCGTTGTATTCGCCAGTGGCAAGAACGAACGAACGATTTACACCGTCAACGCTCACACAACATGGAGCGGCATCACCGGTGTGCGGCTAGAGGCACTAGCCGATGAAAAGCTGCCGAAGAAAGGTCCGGGCAGGGCGGACAATGACGGCAACTTTGTGTTGACGGAATTTAGTTTGAAAGCGATGGCCACCGGCGAAGGGAAGGGACGCAAGACGACAAAAGTTGCCTTCGCTGAGGCTAAGGCGGATTTCAGCCAACAGAACTTCGAGGTTAAAAAAGCCATTGATGGGAAAGTGGATAACAGCGGATGGGCGTCGAGTCCGAAGATCGGAGTTGATCGTACTGCGATCTTCATCCCGAAGGAGCCGTTTGGTGCCGAGGGTGGATCTCGGCTGACTTTTAAACTGAACCAGAATTACGACAGCAAGAAGCATTCGATAGGCAAGTTCCGCCTGCTTGTTACCACGGACGAAAAAGTGGAGATCGGCCACCCCTCCGACATTGGCGTGATACTAGCGCTTGCCGGAGACAAGCGGAGTGACGAGCAAGTCAAGCGGATCACCGACTATTTCAAGTCGGTGGACAAGAATCTTGCGACCAAGAAGAAGGAATTGGCTGAGGCAAAGAAGCCACGGCCCGTCGATCCGAAGCTCAAGGGATTTAAGGATGGACTCGCCAACGCTGAGCAACCGTTGACGATCGACCCAAAATTGGCGGAGCTGCGCCGGGCGGCAGAGTTGAGTACCAGTCAGCAGGAAACCGTCCGCCTGACAGCAGCGCAGGACATTACCTGGGCGCTTATCAACAGCCCGGCATTTCTGTTTAATCGTTAACGAGCAAAAAAAGCTAAATTGCGCAAAATAATTTTATCAGTTTAAAAACAAGGCAACAAAATGATCACTATACCAGGAGAACCCGGCAAGGACTTGTGCGACCCGCACTTGAAGGTGACACGGCGCGATCTGTTGAGGATTGGCGGTTCGAGCATGATGGGCCTTGGCTTGGCCAATATATTTAAGTTACAGGCACGGGCGACTGAGACTGGGCGCATGGGCGGTCCCGGCTGGGGAAAGGCCAAACATGTCATACTCTGCTATCTGCAGGGTGGTCCCAGCCATCTCGACTTGTGGGATCCAAAACCGGATTCCCCGGAAAATGTACGCTCCATTTTCAAGCCGATTCCGACGAAGATTCCCGGCATTAACTTTACCGAGTTGTTGCCCAAACTAGCCAGTGTCAACGACAAGATGACCATGATTCGCTCTATGGGCTACACTCCCAACGGCCTGTTCAACCACACGGCAGCCATCTACCAGATGATGACCGGCTATACGACCGACAAGGTAAGCCCATCCGGCCAACTCGAGCCGCCTAGCCCGAAGGATTTTCCGAACTTCGGCTCGCAGATCATCCGACTTAAGCCGCCGAGCGAGCCAATGCTGCCATTCGTCATGCTGCCCCGACCGCTGCAGGAGAGTAATGTTGTTGGCAAGGGCGGAACCGCCGGTTTCCTTGGTAAGTCGTTCGATCCGTACTACCTCTATCCGGACGGGGGCGACATGGACATGAACAAGATGGACAAAATCAAGACGGACGACTTAATAATGCGTCCCGACGTGTTCGAGCTGCGCTTGCGGCGACGCGCCCGCTTGCGTGATGCCATCAGCGACGCCTCACCGGACATCGATAAGGCTGTGGCTGATCTCAAGCTGGACGACTATTACGAGCGGGCACTGAATCTCGTCGCTTCCGGCCGCGCACGAAACGCTTTTGATTTGGATCAGGAATCGGAAACCACCCGCGACCTGTACGGTCGCAACACTTTTGGCCAAAGTTGCCTATTGGCCCGCCGCTTGGTGGAGGCCGGCACCCGGGTAGTCGAGGTAGTCTGGCCGAAGGTGGCCAACTCCGATAACCACTCGTGGGATGTGCACGTTGGCCTGCCCAAGCGCATGAAAGAGCAGTCTGCCCCGATGCTCGACGGTGGCCTCTCCGGACTGATTACCGACCTCGACCAACGTGGTATGCTTGACGAGACAATGGTCATCGCAGTGGGAGAGTTCGGCCGCAGCCCGAATAAAGGTGTCAGCACGTCTGGTAACAGCAACGATGCCAGCGGGCGCGACCACTGGCCGTACTGCTATACTGCCTGCATCGCCGGTGGCGGCATCAAGCGTGGCTACGTGCACGGCAAATCGGACCACACCGCGTCCGCGCCGGTGGAGAGCCCCGTGCATCCTGGTGAATTGCTGGCCACGATCTATCACGCATTCGGGATCGATCCCGAGACGATCGTGTACAACCACCTCAATCAGCCGCGCGAGTTGGTCAAGGCCAAGGCGGTGACCAAGTTGTTCGCCTAGGTCAAACTGTAGGGCAGGGACGGTCGCCTTGTGAGCTGGGGACGGCACGCCTCACATATCGCTTTGCCAAGTGGCGTCGCAACAACTTATTTTTATGCTTTAAGTTGAAGCGGCCGCGATCCATAATTCCACACACGCCTGATTTTTATTTAGGCTCTCAATTAAGCTTATGAGTAAGAAACTTGTTGTTCTACTTTCTCTTGTCATTTTGGCAACCATTTCTGTTCACGCGGAATCAGCACGCTCTTTTACGTGGGGTAATGACCTCCGAGTGCTCGTTGTCGGGGGCGGCCAGTCACACGACTATGACCGTTGGTTTAACCGTGCAGATGTGGCTACCCTCAGCGGGGCTGGCCTGTCCGCGAATTACACCGACCGAGCCATTGATATCGTTCCTGCGCTCAAGCAAATAGATGTTCTGTTACTTACCAACAACAAGCCGATTCCGGATGCCAAAACGCGGGAGGCAGTTTTTGAGTTCGTCCGCCGAGGAGGGGGCCTGGTGCTCGTTCATCCGGCGGTTTGGTATAACTGGAAAGACTGGCCGGAGTATAACAGGATCTTGGTCAGCGGCGGTTCGCGGGGGCATGACAAGTACGGAAGTTTCCGCGTGAAACTCTCCCGAACAGACCATCCGGTGACTGTCGGGGTGCCGCAAATTTTCACGATACGTGATGAGTTGTATCATCACAAAATCGATCCGCAGGGTGCTGGCGTGGAGGTGTTGGCACGGGCCAAAAGCCCGCATAGCGGCAATACTTTTCCCATCGTGTGGACGGTCAAGCATCCCAAGGCCCGAATTGCCTGCATTACTCTGGGCCACGATGAGGCCAGTCACTCGCTGCCAGCGTTCAAGGCCCTGTTGATCAATGCTGCCCGTTGGGCTTCCAGCAAATAACATGGCTTATGAGAATAAAAACACGGGACGCTTCATCACTGAGGCTCAGGCGGAAATAGAGGCGGCCCCCCCTAAGACGCATTATTGGTATTGCAAGCCCGGCTTGGTCAACACAGACAAGCTCAACTTTGTTCGCGCCAAGTTTCCCACGGGTGCATTCCATGATTTCCACAACCATCCGGCGATGGAGGAAATCCTGTATGTCCTCTCCGGAACAGCGGAACAGTGGATCGAGACGGAGAAGCGCATTCTCAAGGCGGGCGATTCGGTTCACATCCCCAAGACGCTGGTGCATGCCACCTTCAATGCTGGTGAGGACACGCTCGAGTTTCTGGCTATCCTCACCCCGGCCGACAGTGACGGCCCGATGACGGTGGATCGCAGCCAAGAGGAGCCCTGGAACTCGATCAGATCCGCTCTGTCAAGCGGTTGATGGCTTGTCCCCGTTGCTGATGTTTCTTAGCAAGGCCTGTGCACAGGCTTTGGCGAATTCTGCATCGTTAATTGCGCAGTCCAGTTCGACGATCTTGATGTCGACACGCAACTTTTCCCTGAGTGCGGCGAAGAGGGCATCATCGGCTGCCGGATCATGAAATGGCTGCCCTTCTGCGCTGATGATGCTGAAGGCTTTTCGCGGTAGTAGCACAGTGGCCGGGCCGGTGGACAGGTTTATCTTCTCCGCCAGAATTCGGCCCAGCGAGGAGCACTCATCCGGTGTCGTTCGCATGAGTGTTGCTTGTGCGTTGTGCTCGTAAAAGATTCGGCCGGCAAATTGTTCTGGTACCGAGTCGCGCGCTCCAAAGTTGACCATGTCCAGACAGCCAGGAGTCACGATTGCTGGCACGCCATGCCGTGCGGCGGCCTCGAGGCGTGTCGGCCCGGCCCCGAGGATGCCGCCCACATGTTCATCGGCCCACTCGGTGGTGGTGATATCGAGGACGCCGGACACTTTGCCGGTCTCAATGAGAGATTCCATCGTGCGTCCCCCGATGCCGGTGGCATGGAATACAAGCACCTCATACCCTGCGCTTTCTAGGGTGGCTTTGGCTAAGCCGACACATTCGGTGGTGTTGCCGAACATGCTAGCAACGATGAGAGGTTTGGACTGCTCTTTTGGCGGGGAGGTTTCCACCATTCCGCATATTGCACCGGCGGCGTTGGAAAAAATCTCACGTGAAATGCTGTTGAGGCCGGATATGTCCACGATGCTCGGCATCATCGTCACATCTTTTACTCCCATGTAGACCGGTGCGTGCTCGCTGGCTGCGAGGGTCGAAACCATCAACTTCGGGAAGCCCACCGGCAGGGCTCGCATGGCCACCGTGCCGATTGAGGTCCCGCCTCCTCCGCCAAGGGAGATGATGCCATCGATTTTGTTTTCTGCCTCCAATTGTGCGCACACCAATGCCGCGCATCTGGCCATTACGGCGACGGCCTTGCCTCGGTCGCCTGTCTCCGGGGCAATTTTTCCGGCTTGGGTGATGTCTTCCCGGCTGATGTCGGGCGTCACGGTCGGGGGCTTTAGCGTGCCGACATCCATGAGCAACGGCGTGTGGCCCCGTTGCCGGATTAAGTTCGCCACAAATGCGTGCTCTTTGCCCTTGGTATCCAGCGTGCCGAGGACTGCGATTGTAGCCATGATGTTTTTACGTTACCCGTTGGCTGGTTTGCGGTTGAGCGGTATCTTCTTGAAGCACCGGGTTAGTTCGGTCAGCGAATCTTCCACCGCAAGGCGCTCCAGGCTGGATGCACCCACAAACCCGACGGCATCAGTGGCTTGGTTGACGGCTGAGGCATCCTCCGGCTTGCAGATCGGCCCCCCGTGCGACAGCAGGAAAATGTCATCCCGCACCTTTGCCGCGCCGTCAAAAATTGACTGACACCGGGCCGCCGCATTCTCCATCGAGCAAACAGCTCCCGTGACTCCGATCGATCCTCCGATAGTTGTGCCTACATGGGCAATGATCGCATCGGCGCCAGCCTCCGCCATGGCCATGGCCTCGTCCGCCGTGGCGACATAGACGATGCTGAACAAATCCATCTTGTGAGCCAGGGCAACCATCTCCACTTCCTTCTCGAAGCTCATGCCGGTTTCCTCAAGCACCTGTCGGAAATGCCCGTCGACAATGCAGTGTGTCGGAAAATTATTAACACCGGAGAAGCCCATCTCTTTCACTTGAAGCAGCCAATGCCACATACGCCTCCGGGGATCCGAGGCGTGGACACCGCAAATCACCGGTATCTCCTCCACCACCGGGAGGACTTCGTGTTCCCCGATTTCCATCGCAACCGCGTTGGCATCGCCGTAGGCCATTAATCCAGCTGTGGAACCGTGGCCGGCCATGCGAAAGCGTCCAGAGTTGTAAATGATCAACAAATCCGCGCCGCCGCGCTCGATAAACTTGGCGCTAATTCCTGTCCCTGCTCCCGCCGCGATGATGGCTTCACCGCGATCCAGCGTGGCTTGCAAACGATCACGAACTTCCTGCCGCGAATACGGATTCCCTTTTCCTGTCCATGGATTCGGCACGCAGTGTTTGTGCAACAAGTCAGTTTATATGTCAATTGGCTATCAACAAAGCGGTCTCAGGAAAGTTTTCTCCGCCGGACGCTTGGTCAAGCGCATTGACTTGACTACGATGCCGTTGCAGCGACACATTGTTCGTATGCTATTTTTTGGAGCGAACTCCAGCACAAACTCCGGCCGTTATTAGGTCTGTTTGGCTCAAGTTGGGTATTGTCCCATACCCCTGGCTCAACAAAAAGGTTGAGATGAAATTCATTAATTTTTTCATTCTGATGGTGGGCCTTATTGGAGTGCTTTTGTCGGCTGGCGGTAGTGTGCTCGGCCAGGCGGACACCGGGCTGCAGCAGCTTCGTTACCGGAATCCTGGATTGGCTGTGGATTTGTCAGTCGGACTTTGGGCTTGGCCGATGCCGATGGATTACGACGGCGACGGCGACTTCGACCTGCTGGTGTCTTGCCCGGATCGGCCCTCCAATGGTATCTACTTTTTCGAGAATCCCGGTGGTGGCGGCGCGATGCCGGTGTTCAAACCGGGAGTCCGATTGGGCAAGGGCTATCGCAACATCGGCGTCTCCCGGGTCGATGGCAGCGATCGCATCCTGATTCCCGGCCGTGAGTTTGTGGGCTTCCGCAAAAAAGGATTCGCCAAGTCGGTCTCGCTTTTTTCAAAGGGCAACATTCACCTGAACAACGTTCGTAACAATGTCTGGCAGTTTGCGGACTACGATGGCGACGACCGTTTCGACCTCGTCATTGGCGTAGGCGACTGGAGCGAGTACGGCTGGGACAACGCCTACAATGAAAAGGGCGAGTGGCTCAACGGCTCATTGCACGGCCATGTTTACTGGATGCGCAATACCGGCTCGAACGCCAAGCCGTTTTACGCGTCCAAGCAGCTTGTCGAGGCCGCCGGCGCGGCGGTGGATGTTTACGGTTGGCCCACGCCGAACTTCGCGGACTATGACGGTGATGGCGATCTGGATCTCGTATGCGGCGAGTTTCTCGACGGGTTGACGTATTTTGAAAACGCCGGCTCACGCACGCAGCCCCGCTACCTCGCCGGCCAACGACTCCTGGATGCTGATGGAGCAGAGTTGAAAATGGATCTGCAAATGATCGTGCCGGTCGCGGTCGATTGGGACAGTGACGGCGATGTGGACCTCATCGTTGGACAGGAGGACGGCCGCGTGGCGTTTGTCGAGCATACCGGTCGTCTGGCTGGCGGCGCTCCGGTTTTTACCTCTCCGCGTTTTCTTCGGCAGCAGGCGGTCGGTGTGAAGTTCGGCGCTCTCTCCACGCCGGTGGCGGTGGACTGGGACGGCGACGGTGATCACGACATCGTGAGCGGCAACACCGCCGGTTACATCGGTTTTTTTGAGAACCTCGGTGGAGGTGCCAAGCCGCGCTGGGCGGCGGCTCAGCGGCTGAAGGCTGATGGTAGGGTCATTCGCATTCAAGCTGGTGAGAACGGCAGTATCCAGGGGCCGTGCGAGGCGAAATGGGGCTACACGACACTGTCCGTGGCGGACTGGGATCACGACGAATTGCCTGACTTGCTGGTGAACTCGATCTGGGGCGAAGTGCTGTGGTATCGCAATACTGGCAGCCGCACGAAGCCGCATCTGGCTGCTGCCCGACCGGTCGAAGTTGCCTGGCCAAGCACGGTGCCCAAGCCAAAGTGGTTTTGGTGGAATCCAAGGGGAGACCAACTTGTTACCCAATGGCGTACGACGCCGGTGGCGGTGGACTTCACCGGCGATGGACTGAACGATCTGGTGATGCTCGACCATGAGGGCTACCTTGCGTTGTTTGAGCGGCGTCGAACTGGCGAAAAACTTCAGTTGTTGCCGCCTTGCCGCATATTCGTGGACGAGGACAACCGGCCGATTCAGTTGAACCCCGGCACCGCCGGTAGCAGCGGTCGACGAAAGATTGCAGTCGCCGACTGGGACGGTGACGGGCGACTCGATGTGCTGGTTGATTCCGTCAACGCCGACTGGTGGCGCAACTGCGAAACCCGCGACGGTAACATTGTTCTGAAGCGTGTCGGGCCGCTTGGTCAACGTCAGTTGGCATCGCATAGCACCAGCCCGTGTGTCGTAGACTGGGACGGCAACGGCAAACTGGACCTGCTGCTCGGCGCGGAGGACGGTTTTTTCTACCACCTGCCGCACAGCCAGGCGCATTCGTACCCGGCCAAGGCCAAGGCCGCTCGGGCCGTCCACAAGCCCAAGCGGGTTGGATTGATAGCGCAACCTGGTGTGGTGAGGGAGGAGTTTATTTTCAAAAACGCACCGTTCAAGTCGTGCCATGCCTCGACGATCGCGCAGACCCGGCGTGGACTTGTGGCGGCGTGGTTTGGCGGTTCGCGGGAGTCGAATGTCGACGTCAGCATATGGCTCAGTTGGCACAACGGTAAAGGGTGGAGCGGTCCGAAAGAGGTGGCCAACGGCATTCAGCACGCGGCCAAGCGATATGCCTGCTGGAACCCGGTCCTGTTCCAGCCAAGCACCGGGCCGCTAATGCTCTTTTACAAAACCGGTCCAGATGAACCGGTCTGGTGGGGCGAGATGATGACCTCACACGATGGCGGCCGGACGTGGGGGCAGTCAAGGCGGTTGCCGGAGGACATTCTGGGGCCAATCAAAAACAAGCCGATCCAGTTGCCCAACGGCGACATCCTTGCGGGCAGCAGCACCGAGCAGGACTTGGGCGATCGCGAAATCTGGAAAGTGCACCTCGAGTTGAGTAGCGACATGGGCCGTACTTGGACGCGCATCGGGCCGATCAACGACGGCACCAAGTTTAACGCCATTCAGCCGAGCATCCTCACTCACTCTGACGGTCGACTGCAACTGCTCTGCCGCAGCCTTGAGAATCGCATCACCACAGCCTGGTCGAGCGACATGGGCCGGACATGGGGGCCGATGACTGCGACGACTCTGCCTAATCCCGATGCCGGCACCGATGCCGTCACACTGACCGACGGCCGGCAGCTGTTCGTCTACAACCACACCGCCGAGGAGGAGCCGTACGACCGGCAGTTGCTCAACGTGTCGTTGAGCAGCGATGGTGTTCGTTGGCAGGCGGCGCTGATACTGGAGAACCAGTTGGGCGAGTATTCCTATCCGTCGGTGATTCAGTCCGACGACGGCCTCGTGCACATCACCTACACATGGCGGCGTGAACGCATCAAGCACGTCGTCATCGATCCCGCCAAGCTGGTGCTGCGTGATCTGCCCAACGGCAACTGGCCCGGCTTGGCCTCTCCAAAATGACAATTGCAGCGACACCCCCACAACCCGACTGGGATGCCGTCGAGCAGCTCGAGAAAAATCTATCGCCGATTGCGCTGGAGCGGATCGATTCTGCCGTCGCCCGGATCATCGAGGCCAAGCAGCGTGGTGGCAAAGTTGTTGTCGTCACCGGTAGCGGCCCCAATATTCACGAGGGCGTGACTACGCTCGTGGCCGAGTTGATGCGCACTGGGATCGTGGATGGCGTGACCACTAGTTCGGCCGTCATCGCGCATGAGATGGCCGGTGTGCTGGATCGTGTCAAGCGAGTGGATGGGCGCGACATCGGCGTGGATGAGGCGTTGTTACCGCACGGCGGAGCGTTCGAGTTGACCGAGTTGACAGGGCTGGCCTTGACCAAACTCCGGGAGGAAATGGAGTTGGATGAAGGACTCATTGAGCGGCTTGACCAGGCATCGGGCAGATCGGTCATTAAGGCAGCGGGTAACTTGGGATACCCGATGGGTCTGTACATGGAGCGCTTGGCCGGCGTGGTGCTGCGTCTTGCCAGGAAGCGCGGCGAGAGCTTTGAGTCGGCGGCCGGCATGGGTGCGGACGAGCGGACGATGCTCGGTGCGGGCGCGCGAGCGGGGTTGCCGGTGTTGGTGACGATACCGCAGCTTGTGGGCGGCGGTGCGGTTGGATTGGCCATCGGCGATAGCATTCCGATCAGCGAGCGATCGGAGCGTTTGGCCAGGATGCTTGGAGAGGCCGATGTGATCATTGAGTCGGCAGTGGCGCTGACGCAGGAGATTCATGACGGGCCGTTCGAGACGCATACCGGCCACGGGTTGTGGGCAGCATGGGACGGGCAGCCGACGTGGTCGCTCGAGAGCAAGACGCTGGTACGGGTTGACCTTGATCCGGCGCTGGAAAAAGTCTGGCAGGCCGAGCGGGACGACAGGGGGGTGCAGGAGGCGATTAACCTTGGCCAGCCCAAGACGAAGCTGTTTGAGTTGCCGTTCAGGATGGAGATGTCCGGCTTTGCGCGGCTGGCTGGGAGCGTGGCTGTCACAGGAGACATCGGTGCTGTATGGCCAGTGATGGCGCGGCGACTGGCCAAGGCGCTTGGTGTGGAACTATCATTTGTCTCACATCCACAGGACACCGCACCAGGCCAGGCGATGCGGGAATGGATCGTGAACGAGATTCAGCCACTCGACCGCGAGTTAATGCTTTCCGCGGTGCCATTTGAGGTTAGCCAGTCGGAGTTGCAAGAGACACTCTCCGGGTAACATCGGCGTGATGAAAAGAGCGGCTCACTTCATTCGAGTCAGGAGAGCGCTCGAGGAGGCATTCGCTTCGCTACTTGTGCAGGCCATCGGTTTGGCAATCTCTCGCACGACAAAACCAAGCAAATCGAGAATGCAAGAGGTGCTAAACGATACGGAGCAATTAGGAATAGCTCCAATTCTTTAAAACAGAGAGAAAAAGAGCCTGACTTCCTCGATCCCAAAGGTTTATTTTGGCTTTTGTTTAGCGGTGGCTCCGCTACAACCACCAGAGTTTTTTTCGAGTCAATGTCGTTCATTCGCTTCATCAGCAGAATCCTCGCTCGCATACTGTTTCGCCTTCGCATTCATGGCGATGCTGTGCTGAACACACCTGGTCCGGTGCTGCTTGTGCCCAACCATGTGTCGTGGTTTGACTGGTGGCTGGTGGGGCTGTGCGTGGGGGAGGACTGGCGATTTGTAACCTCGGCCTCGAGGGCAGATAGCCACTGGATGTTTCGCTTTATGATGGTCAACCGCTACACCTTCCCGGTGGATCATGCATCGCCGTTTGCCGTGAAGGAGATGGCCAACTTCCTCCAGGGTGGCGGCCGGATGGTTTTGTTCGCTGAGGGGCGTATATCGGAGACTGGCTGCCTGATGAAGCTCTTTGAGGGGACAGGTTTTTTGCTGCATAAAACAAAAGCCAAGGTGATCACTTGCCATTTGCGCAACGCGCTTCGCCTGCCGTGGTCGCGTCAACCGGGCTGGAAGCAACTTTTCCCAGCATTGAGCATCCACTTTAGCGATCTGCTGGAGGCCCCGGTCGAAAAGTTTAGCGGTATGACCGATGTGCGCGAAGCGCTGACACAGTGGCTTCGCGAGCGAATGATCGAGCATCATTTTCACGTGGAGATGGAGCACGGCCATGGCGACGTGCTCACGGAAATCTCCTCCAAGGCCCGGCAGCGTCCCGGTACGGTTGTGCTTGAGGACATCACCGGCCAGACGCTCAAGCACCGGATGGTGCTGGTGGGCGCGGAGGTGCTGGGCGGACGGTTCCGGCGGTTGCTTGACGGCAGCCAAGAGAGGGTTGGGGTGCTGTTGCCGAACGTAAACACCACGGCGGTCTCCCTGCTGGGTTTGTGGCGCATCGGCAAAATCCCGGCGGTTCTCAACTACTCCACCGGTGTGCCGATGATGCTCACCTGCGCGGAGCTTGCAGGGGTGAGGCAGGTCATTACTTCGCGCGTGTTTTTGGTAAAGGCTAGCCTGGACGTGACGCCGATGGAGGCGGCCGGCATCGAGTTCATTTATCTCGAGGACATCCGAAAAAACATCTCCGGCTTGACCAAGCTAGGGGTGCTGCTCAAACACCGACTGGCACTTGGCCAGGCGCGGTTCAACATCCCGACCGACCGGACGGCGGTCATTCTGTTCACCAGCGGATCAGAGGGCGTGCCCAAGGGTGTCGAGTTGACGCATCGTAACATCCTCGCCAACCTGCGGCAGTTGTACGCGATTGTTGATCTGGTGGACGACGACAGCCTGTTCAACTGCCTGCCGATGTTTCACAGTTTCGGGTTGATCGTGGGTACCATACTACCGCTATGTCGGGGTATTCGTTCCTATCTGTTTCCATCGCCGCTGCAGTACCGGCAGATTCCGACTGCGGTATACAACTCCAACGCAACACTCTTCCTCAGCACAAACACGTTTCTCAACGGTTATGCCCGCAAGGCACACCCGTATGATTTTCGCAATGTGCGCTATCTGCTGGCCGGCGCGGAGAAGGTGCAGCAGGCAACGTTTGACACGTGGGCGCGCAAGTTCGGCATTCGCATCAACGAAGCATACGGTGTGACAGAGTGCGCTCCTGCGATTAGCGCCAACACGAAAGCCGACAACCGGTTCGGCTCCGTGGGGCGTTTGCTGCCAGGCATCGAGTACAAGCTCGAGCCTATCGATGGAGTGAAGGAGGGTGGCCGTCTGTTCGTTCGCGGCCCGAACATCATGAAGGGCTACCTTAATGCCGACGCCAACGCGATGTTCCAGGCACTCGACGGCTGGTACGACACCGGCGATATCATTCACGTCGATGCTGACGGCTACTTTTGGGTCAAGGGCCGAGCCAAGCGCTTCGCCAAGGTCAGCGGCGAGATGATCAGCCTCACGGCAGTGGAGGATGCCTTGGCCGGAGCATTTCCGCAGTACGGCGATGAGTGCGAGGTGGCGGTGGTGGCTTTGCCGGACGCTGACAAGGGGGAGAAACTCGTCGCTGTGACCAATGAACCGGAACTGGAACTGGGAGAGATTCGCAAGGCTATTGCTTCGACGGGTATGACCAATCTCTGCGTGCCTCGAGAACTGCGGGTGATGGATCAGTTGCCCAAGCTCGGCACCGGCAAGCTCAATCATCGTGAGGTGCTCCTGTTTGCCCAGTTCGGTTCGGCTTGACCCGTGTTTCGAGTTGTCATTCGGGCCGGCTTTTGGTAGCTCCACGTATGCGGTTTTTGTTCCGCTGGGCGTTTCGCCTGCTCATCCTGTTAATGGTTGTGGTAATTGGGTTGTTTCTCACAAAGGACGCCTTGGCCAAGTGGTGGATCGTCAGCGAATTTCGCGAGCATGGGATGGATGCCAGGATTGGTCAGTTCGAGATCGGTTTTCCACTTAATTCCACCGTCTCCGCCTACGATGTAACCATCTGGAATCTGCCTGAGTACGGCGGCGCGCCGATGCTCAAGATCGATCGTTTGTTCATCGATTGCGACTTCTCGGAGTTGATGAACGTCCGTCGCAAGCTCAAACCTCATTTTCGGCTGGTGAACGTCGACATCACCGAGTTCAACCTCGTGGAAACCAATGCAGGCGCACGCAACCTCATTTCGCTGCCGGACGCCGTGGCCAAGTCGTCGGCTCAGCTTGCGCTTGGTGAGTCACCGCTCTACTTCACCATCAGCACCCTGACCTTCTCGTGGGAGCGGCTGAAATTCAGCCATCTCGCCGACACGGGGAAATCCCGAGACGTCAATATCAATATCGAGGACTACACCGTGCAGGAAGTTGAGAAACTCAGCGACCTACGCCCGCTCTTCGACCGGATCGCCACCAAGGTTACCTGGAAGGTGCTGCTCAACAAACTCTTCGGCCGACTGTTCGGTGACTGACCAGAGAGCGCTTGGCCAAGCGGCGAGTCAACTCACCCTCTTCAGGCTGCCTTGCTTCACCTGCCAGCGGTGCAGGTTGCCGGAAAGCTCGCCGGGCCAGTTTTCCTCGGTGCAGGTCATAAACACCTGACCAAGTGCCTGGCCGGTGCGGCTTATCAGCGGCATCAGACCGGCCCTGCGTCCAACGTCGAGTTCGCCCATCACATCGTCGATCAACAGGATCGGTGGCGAGCCGTGGATGCCTCCGAGGAAGTCGGCCTGCGCCATTTTCAGAGCAATGGCGAAGGTGCGTTTTTGTCCTTCGCTGGCGAATTGAGCTGCAGATTGGCCGTCGATGTTCAGGGTGAGCTCATCTCGGTGCGGGCCGATGAGCGTCGTGCGGTATCGCAGTTCGCGGACTTTTGATTTGGCCAAGTCCACGGCGAAATCTTCCCGCACGTTTGGCGCGTAGGCGATGCTTGCATCCTCCGGCTTGTCAGCGATTTTTCGATAATTCAACCGGACAAGTGGCGAAAGTTCTTTGACGAGATTACGTCGTGCCGCGATGATTTTTTCACCGTTGACGACCATTTCTTGGGTGAAGCTGTCGAGCAGTTCCAGATCAGGTGTGTCGTGCTTAAACAGTGCATTTCGTGAGCGCAGCGCCTCGGTGTAGCGGTGCATCCGCTCGAGGTAACCGGGCAGGGTTTGAGTGAGCAGCAGGTCGAGAAAACGGCGACGAGTCTTAGCCGGTCCGATGACGAGCAACGCATCCTCCGCGCAAAAGACAACGGTGCGAAGCGTACCGAGGTAGTCAGCAACACGGCGCATCGGCTTTTCGTTGACGCTGAGTTTGCGCTGAGCGCTTGACCAGTAGTAGCAGATGTCACTTTCCGTTTCGCCAAGTGAGAGTCCGCCAGCGAAGAAGGCCTTCTGTCCATGTCGAATGATCTGCGCATTGCCGACGCCCCGGAACGAGCGCAGCGTGGCCAGCAGGTAAACGGCCTCGAGCAGGTTGGTTTTGCCCTGGGCGTTGAGACCCAGCAGCACATGAAAGCCTGATTCAAAAGCGATATCGAGCCGCCGGATATTCCGGAAGTCACGCAGTTTTAGCTTGGCCAAGTGCACGCCGCATTGTGGGGTGAGGTGGAGTGGGGTTCGAGCGCAAAGCCACTAAAAACGAAACAGCGCGCCGATCTTGGCCACGACCTCGAATTCTTTCATCACGAAGCCGGTCATCTCGTCGACGTAGCCCTGGTTGACCACAAGGAACATTTTCGCGCCTGGCCTGTACTCCCACTGAATGCGACTATTGACACCCATCGAGTTCGAAATGTCATCGTACTGTAGAAAATTAGATAGGATCAAATCCGGTGTGAAGCTATACTGGACCGTTCCCGAGATGACATTGATGGTAGAATCCTCAAACTGCTCCCAATCGATGAGGTTCAGGGAGTAATCAGCGCTTAAACGGAGCTTTGGCCATGGGATATAACGTGTTTCAAGTTCGATCTGTTGTCTCGTGCCATCGTAAAAGCCGCCGATCTTGTACATCGGCTTAAAGAACAGTGGTCGGTTTAGACCCAAGAAGGCGAACAATCTAACATCCCACCACTCGTAGTTACCGGCCGGGATGAGAGAGCCGTCGGATATCTCAAAATTCTCGTCCGGTCGATCTGTTAAGTGTGACACCTTTAGCGATATGTAATCCTGACTCTCGAGAGAGAGCGATATCAGTTCGAACGCTTGTTTGGTATTTACAACGTCGTTTCCAAGGTCAGTGTAGAATTCTGCCTCGTAACCATGGCGTGTGTTCCGCAACCAACTGATGTTGTCATGGTAGGTCTTATAATTCGTCTCGACCATGTACCGACGAGTTCCCCGGCGTCGAACAAACCCCATGGCCGGATTGAAATCATCACCGATATCGGTTGCGCTGGCGGAGAGATCGATGTTGCGGTCGTACAGTTTTGTGCTGGCGCCCCAAGCCGGCTCCAGTCCTCCCAAGTCCTCCGAATAGGAGCCAAGTGCAAACAGGTTAACCTCAAATGTGCGTCCGCCCAAGAAGTTACTGTTCCGATACTGGAAGTCGGCACCTGTAACCGAATTCATTTCATCCGAGTTTGGGTCGCCAATGGTGGCTAGGAACCCAACGGATGACTGCTCAAAAAGGTTACGGCTCACCCGGCCCACGAAAGCATTTCGCGGATGATCATTTCCCTCAATCACGGCGTTAAGCAGACCTATGTTATAATCCTTAATACGGCCGGTAAGCTTTCCTGCAAAGTGTATGGGCATGATTTGTCCTTTACTGCTCAGGCCGATTCGGCGACTGAAAAACGGCATCAACAGTGTGTCCGACGAATCCCGTGAACGGCGTCTGGACGATTCCCCGCCGCCGAAACCGAAGATGCCGGAGTCTTCCAGAAAAAACTGACGTTTTTCTGGGAAAAACAACGGATAACGAGTTAAATTAACTTGACGCTTATCAATTTCCGTCTCAGCAAAATCGGTGTTGATGCTGGTCAGGGCGGTCAGGCTGGGAGTGAGCCGGTAACGGACATCGAACCCAAAGTCTCCGAGCAAATCGGAGTCCTTGGTGTTGTAGTCCTTGCGGTATTTCCCCGTTGTATATGGCGTAATATCCAGACCAAGCCCTTGTCTGAGTCCGTGCAATCCTGTCAAGTCGCCACATTCGGACACGTGATAACCTCTGACTGAAGCGCGCGAGTTGGCCCACAAAGCACTTTCATAAAAACGTCCAATGTTACGGTATATGTTGAATCCCCAAGTGTCGGTGGTTTTGTCAAAACTAATGGTCTTGAACGGGATAGAGATCTCAGTGCTCCATCCCCAGGCATGTCGCCTGCTCCTTGCCATCCACGCCCCGTCCCATTCTGAGCTAACTGAGGTGTTGTTACTGATCGTGGCATCGCCTCGCGCCCCGTTCGTGTTGACCGAAAATTGATAGCCGTTCCTGCGATCCAGAAAGGTGTCCAGGGTAATCATCACAACATCCTCAAAATGCATATGGCCATCTCTCTCCATGTTGAGCGCAACAATGTGGTCAGCCTCGGTGTCAAAGCACCACACCCCGATATACAGTGCGTCATCGTCAAAGAGCACCCGGAATTCCGTGCGCTGAGAGTGTGGCACATTCTCCTTGGGTTCCTTTTGAAGAAATTCACCAGCCGGCTTGGCCAATTGCCAGGCTCCGTCAGTGAGATGGCCGTCGATATCAGGAGACTGGTCGATGCGCACTGCCTTTACGGTGGGTCGACCTCGAAACGTACCCCGGCTTTCAGGCGCGATCGTTGATGGATTGGGAATATCGGCTGCTAACGATTCGCAAAGGACTGTAGAAAGAACCAAGGCCAATGTTCTGCGAAACCAATTGGCATGCCTACGCAGAAATGGCGTTTGTATTACTAAGATATGCTCCATCTATTATTTGACTCAATCGTTAAAAACGGAACAGTCCGCCGATTTTGGCCACCACCTCAAGGTCTTTGATCACAAAGCCTGTCATCTCGTCTATGTACCCATGATTGACCACGAAGAACATTTTTGCCCCCGGTTTGTATTCCCACTGCAACCGGCTATTGATTCCAATTGAATTTGATATGTCGTCGTACTGGATTAGGTTGAAGAGGGTCAGATCCGGGGTGAAACTGTATTGAATCCTTCCGGAAATTAGATTGATAGTTGAATCCTCAAATTGCTCCCAATCAATGAGGTTTAGGGAGTAACCCAAGGTGAGTGAAATCCGTTTCGTTGGCCGATAAACAAGTGTAGATGAAAGTTGTTGACGGTCGCCGTCGTAAAACCTGCCCAGAGTGTAGGAATTGGCCGCGGCGAACTTTCGATACAAACCGGTGTTCAAAGAAAGCCTTGCATCCCACCACTCATAATTGCCTGCCGGGATTACAGTTCCATCCGAAATATCAAAGTCCTTGTTGGGTTGATCGGTGTAATGGGAGACCGATAATGAGAGCATTTCCTGGCTTTCAAAAGAAAGGGATGCCAGGTTGAAGGTCTGCTTGGTGTTCACGACATCATTCCCGAGATCGGTGTAAAGCTCTGCCTCGTAACCGTGGCGGGTGTTTCGCAACCAACTGATTTCCTCGAAGTAGGGTATGTAATCCGCTGCGAACATGAAACGCCGCGTTCCTCGACGCCGTACAAAGCCCATAGCTGGATTGAAGTCGTTGCCTATCTCCATCACGCTCGCCGATAGCTCGATATTTCGGTCATATAATTTTGTGTTAATTGCCCAGGCCGGTTCCAATCCGCCCAACTCCTCAGAGTATGAGCCCATCGCATAAAGGTTCACCTCGAAGGTGTGTCCCCTCAGGAAGTCAGTGTTGCGGTACTGGAAGTCGACACCCGTCACCGAGTTCATTTCATCCGAGTTGGGATCGCCCACGGTGGTCAGGAATCCGAACGATGATTGCTCGAATACATTGCGACTGACGCGACCTGCGAAAGCATTGCGAGGATGGTTGTCTCCTTCCACCACCGCGTTGAGTAGGCCAATGTTGTAGTTATTAACACGCCCTGTCACTTTTCCGGCAAAATGAATGGGGGCAATCTGTCCATTGCTGCTTAGGCCAATACGTCGACTGAAGAAAGGCATCAGCAGAGCACCCGACCGGCGGCGGGATGATTCTCCGCCTCCGAAACCAAAGATGCCAGAGTCTTCGAGGAAAAACTGCCGTTTCTCGGGAAAGAACAGCGGGTAACGTGTGAAGTTCACCTGGCGTGTGTCGATTTCTGCTTCTGCAAAATCGGTGTTTATGCTGGCTAGGGCAGTCAGGCTGGGCGTGAGTCGATAGCGGACATCGAAACCAAAGTCCCCAAGTAGATCAGAATCATTGGAGTCATAGTCCTTACTGTATTTGCCCGTTGCATAAGGCGTGATATCCAGCCC
>Ga0208766_1000680_pt1 | contig 18593 bp, 12 predicted proteins | sample ETN01SmetaG_3_FD_185792 | JGI IMG/M metagenome (GOLD analysis project Ga0208766, IMG submission 185792) | Marine microbial and viral communities from oxygen minimum zone, Eastern Pacific Ocean - ETNP2014F12-01SV263 (SPAdes) (version 2) | ecosystem: Environmental > Aquatic > Marine > Oceanic ... | reverse complement strand
ATACCCGCTATTGCTGCCGCTCCAGATGTCGGCGATGCGAGTGATTACGAAGTTACTACAGTAGGTTGTGGTGTAATCCACTTCTCCAGATTCTAGAATACCGTTCTGAGATGTACCTCCGCCATCGCCATTGTCTAGTCCTTGAGTAATGATTCGGCCACCAGATGAGCATGCTTGTAGAGTAGGTGCAGATACACTTGTTAGCATGGTGTTTGGAGATGCACTTCCATTAGCACCATCTACACCATTCTGGCCATCAGCACCATTGCATACATATTCGGTGTAATCAATTTCATTTGAATCAAGTGCGCCATTTCCATTATCATCTACACCAACCTCAATCTTGAGGCCGCCATCGGCACAATTTGAGCCAGCAGATTCGAGGGTAGTAACTGCTAGAGCGGGCATCCCATCGATTCCATCCATGCCATCTTCGCCAACTTCTCCTTTGTCGCCATCAGTGCCATTGGCACCATCAGCACCATCAGTTCCGTTCACACCAGCAGGCCCTTGGGTACCATCAGCACCATCTGTTCCATTGACACCATCAGCGCCATCTGTTCCATCAGCCCCAGGGGTGCCATCCGCACCGTCTGCACCTGTAGCGCCATCAGTGCCGTTATTTCCAGCAGGGCCAGTAAGGTCAACAAATGCCCAACCAGCGCTTGTGCAGGTCTCAAAACCAGCAGTTGAGGCGACATAGTATAGACGTCCCAGTGTGGCAGAACCACATGCTGGTAAATCATCGCCAGAGTCTACATAATAGACATCCCATTCATCACTTATCTCGTTATTGTCATCGCCATCATCTGGTGAATCATCGCTTGTCGCATCATTTTTCATCATAGCATATCCACCCATTGCTACTAACATTAGCAGAACGAGTATTGGTGCAATTGCTTCCTTACGCATGATTTTCGATAACAACGCGAGTTATTCACGATTTCGCAAATACCCTCTCAGATTTCAGCGCCAATCAAGGTTCTTGTTTCTGTGATGCCTTCAATAGTACGAATATCTTCTACGATACATCTTGTTAGCGCGATATCATCTTCAGCTTCTACCTTAGCAATGAGATCAAATTCGCCAAAAACTCCCCAACGACCAGTAATCAAATCTATGCCATCAAGTGAACCTCGGACTTGCTTTTCAAAGCCAGCTTTTGTTACAATCAATACGAATCCTACTGCCATTTTTTCACCTTCAGTAATCTACTGCAATTAGAGTTTCAGTCTCTTTAACACCGCCAATCTGGCGCATTTTTCCCATAATAATTGAGGTTAAATCTTTGGAGTTATCACATTCAATTAGAGCGAGTAAATCGTATTCCCCATAAAGTGCGTGAGTTTCTCTAACTTCAGCGATGTTTGAAAGTGCTGAATAGACATCTTTTTCTCGCCCCGGCTCGGTTTTCAGAAGGATGAATGCAGTATCCATTATTGCGGCCGACAAACGACCCCATGATAATCTCATCTATTGATATGTTTAGTAATAATAGTGAAATAGTGGCAAAAAACAAGTTTTTGATACATGGGTTTATTTCCTCATATAGATATTCAGAACTATGAAGGCAGAAACGGGAGGCGATGTCATTGGCCGCCTCGGTGGTAGAGATTTGAATCAAGATGGCCGAGTCATCAATTTAGTGGTGGTGGGTTCCAGTAGATTCTATGATTACTCAGTGGTTGAAGAAGCGATAGAGAATTGGACAGAGATGGAGGCCTATCCAGACTTAGTTATTACAGGAGGGGCTAGTGGTGTAGATTGTCTTGCTGAAAGATGGGCTGATAACAACAATATTCCATATGCGGTATTCAATGAAGAGTGGGGTGCTCCACGCCAAGGAATTGAAGATAAAGGCCGAGATGAAGCCCCGACATCTCTTACTCATAGACTCCTTGATGCTGCAACTCATATCCTTGCATTTCGTTCTTCAACTAGCAAGTGGACAAACGTTGTTCTTGATATGGCGGAGGAGCGTGGTATACCTTTCATAGTGGTTGAAGTCGATTGATACTCGCGCACACACACGAGGGGAACCATCAAACATAAACAACCTAGCGTGCTAAATTATGAGTAGTAGCGTGAGAGCGGCAGTTCTGTTAACGCTACTCATGCTCTTTTCCCCATTGGCATCATTACCAATACCATCAAATGATGCTGAATTAGGTTCTGTAGATGCTCAAGATTCAGCATCCACTCGCGCCTTGATAATTTGGTCAGGTACAGTAAATATTCCTAATGATTTCACAGTCTCTGCTGGTGATGAACTTCGTATTTCTGCTGGCACGACTGTTCAATTAGGTCCCGGAGTGAGGGTTTTCATTGATGGCAAGATTGTTGCTCAAGGAACACAAGTTGATCCAATTACAGTTGAGGTCGAGCCTGGTTATATTTGGCACGATGGATTCCAATTCAATGCAACTAGCCGCAACCGCGGCTCATCTTTACGCAATATGACATTCTCAGATGCCCAGTTTGGATTAACAATCTACAATAGTGACCCAGTTATTGAAGATGTTTTGTTTGATAATGTTGATTTAGTTGCAATTGACTTATTTGATTCTGCTAATCCAGTCATTAGGCGAGTAAATTTCCATGAAGGCGGTAAAGATGTGCATGGTGCTATGACACATTGGCGATATGGAATCGGTTTGTCAGTAGGCGCTAGCTCAGCCCCATTTGTTGAGGATGTCACATTCTTCAATCAAACAACCCGCGCGATCTCCTATTGGGGCGGTAGCGGTGGCGTAATTCGTCATGTCAACATTTCAGATGTTGGTGGAGCGACAATGAATATTTCAGCCGCAATTTTCGTTGAGGATTCCATCCCTCTGATTGAAAATATCAATATTTCGAAGTGTGATAATGGAATCTATGTCCTACACCGTACAGATAATATGACCACTCGTCCAGTATTCAAAAATACTGTAATTGGTGATTCACAATACACAGGAGTCATGCTGACAAAAGTTGACCGCTTCAATTACTCTGTCTACATGATGGCGCGTTTCCACAATCTCGAGGTGTTTGGAACAGGCGGTGTTAATGCGTCAACACCGGGGCTTGCCTTTGGTACAATTTTCCTCAACACTAGCGGGGGTTGGTTTGAGAATCTCAACATTCACGATAACACAGTTAACGGGATTAAGTTGTACATGACTGACCCTTCTACCACATTTGTCAATACCACGGTTACTCGCTCTGGCTCAGTTATAGGGGGAACAAATGCTCGTGCAGGCTTTTTCTCTCGCAGTAGTAATAACGGAGGTGCATCTCTGATTAATTTCGAAGTTTCAGAGTCACCAGGTACAGGGATTTTTGTTTCTAAAGGTTCTATCAATGGTTCAGGTTGGCATTCTCATGATAACGGTCAAGAAGGCCTCCGTGTTTCAGAAATGTTCCCTGTTGTTGACAACCTTTTGTTGGAAAATAATGGCTTTTCAGGATTGAGAGTGACTGATTCAAAGCAGGTTTGGTTGAGCAACCTAACGACTAGCAATAATGGATATTCAGCACCTAGTTCACAAAATGGTGCTGGCATGGTTTTTGTTGAAAGCAATGACTTGACCTCATCTGGAAACATCGTTGAATGTGTTGATTGCACCTCAATAAATGATAATTGGGCTGCATTGAGGGTAGAGGAAAGTGTTGATATCAGATTTGTTAATTTAGCAGTCCACGATCCAAATGTGCCCCAAGGCCAATCAGCAATCATCATTGATGATTCATCCCTAAGTTGGAATGGCTGGGTAGAGATTAATGGGGCTGAAATTTACACTAATTTAACTAGCACATCAGCAGCAATCTTTCTCGATGAGGTTGATGCCGTACTAGAAGGAATCAACCTCCATGGCAGCCATGCTGGGATTCAATGGACAGGCCGCGGCTTAGAATCAAAACTTAGCAACAGCACATTAGTTGGCACCAATTGTCTTTCAATTACAGATATGCCATTGTTGGAAACTTGGGGCTTGGATGTTTCAGGATGCAGTGGTAATGTTGCAATTTCTTCTAGCGATGTTAACTTGACAGATTTCACACAAGGCAGTATGACATTAGCAGTAACTGGTTCAAGTTATATCCGCTCAATCTCAAGTCAAGTTATACTTCCAACATTGCCTATTGGTGCCACTTTCGATGAGATGTGGTTTGTCGATATGTGGGCAGTCAATCAAAATAATCACGGCCTTCCATGGGCGCATGTAAATGTCTCATTTTCACAAATCGAATCCGATTTCGATGTTACAATGCCATATATTGGTAATTTGGTTCTTGGCCCCTTCGTAGGGCAACGTCACACAATTTCTGGTTCATCTTCAATAACAGAGATTTCAACTGATTGCACATACGACAATACGACCGGTTCAACAGGCCCTGATTCTCTCAATCAAGATTTATCCTACTACCTATGTACTATCACATTAGTCAATCAACCCCCACTCATTATCTGGGACGAGCCACTAAATGGAACAGTAGTTAGTTCGGGTGCAGCACTGTGGTTCAATGCTAGCAATTCTTGGGATTTGGATAATGACCCTTTGACTTTCACTTGGACTAGCAGTATCGATGGTTCACACACCACTTTCTGCCAAAGTGTGGGCAGTTCTGGCGCAGCTAACCTACAATTCAATGATGGTAATTGCGTTCTTACTGATGGTGTCCATCAAATCACACTAGAGGTGTGTGACGACCAAGGGAACTGTGCAAGCGAGATGCGTACGATTGAGTTCGTGAACTTACCTCCCAACGTTGTATTCACTACAGATCCTCCAGTTGATTTTGATGGGGTATTGAGGGTCAATTATACTGAAATGGTACATTTCAATGCTAGCGGTACCGTTGATTATGAAGGAGATACAATAGATATCCAAGAGGGGGCAGATTACGAGTCATTAAGCGCAGTCTTCTATGATTTAGAATGGAACCGAAGTTTCGCTAGTGCAATAAACAGGGAGTTCACATATGTAGTTACATTCACTGATGGGTTAAATCCACCAATTCATGTCAACATCTCAGTTGAGGTACAGAATGAGTATCCTCATCCCACATTTACAGTTAGCCGTTCTTCTAGCCATTCTGAAGCAGAAGTAACCTTTGATGGTTCAGCATCTTTTGATCCAGAAGATGACCCCATCAGCGCATGGTGGCACTCATCAATAGATGGAAATTTGAATACTTCAATTTCTAATCAATTGGTTTGGGTCGGGCACTTGAGTCAAGGAAATCATACTCTGAGTTTACGCCTATCAGATGATGATTCTTACCACATTAATCAATGGTCAGAACCCTTTGAAGTAACACTTCTAGTTCTCAACTCTCCACCTTTGGCTCACATTGAACTTCCAATCACAGCATCTGCCGCAGAGTCTGCCGATTTGATTCAGTTCTCTGCTTATGGCTCAGGGGATTGGGACGCTCCATGCTCTGAGACATTCCCTGAAATGTCAGCAGGTTGGCTATGTAATCCGGGCTCAGTATCAAACCCAGATACTGTAACCCCAGTGTGGACTAGTGACCAACTTAGCGAACCGTTTGGTGGTGATTGGGAGGTTCAAGCTCGTCTACCGAATGGTACCAACGTAGTGACATTGACAGTGTCTGACGGCACTAACCCGCCGGTTAGCGATTCGATTACTCTAGAGATTTCTAAGAGTGCCCCAATCATTGTTCTCACTTCACCAAGTAATGGAATTGAAGTTGTTAGCGACGAGGTTGTCTTGTTTGACCCTCAGCAGTCTTGGGACCCCGATGGTGACAACTTCACATTATCTGTGACTTCAAACCTTCTTTCAGAGCCTATACTAGATGCAGTAGATCCGAATTTCTGGTATTCTAGATATATGCCTTCAGGAGACCATGAACTTACTTTCACAGTTACTGATTCTGATGGAATGAGCAGGTCTGATACTCGAACCATCAAGGTCCTTGCATCTCCTCCAATAGCCACAATTTCATCACCTCTAGAGGGGCAGACAGTTTCACCCGGTGACAATGTTCTACTCGATGGAAATGAATCATGGGATGCTGATGAGGATATTGTTCTCTATCGTTGGTACCTTGGTCAGGGTTCAACAGCAGTCTTGCTTAATGAGACTGTGATTGCAAATCAGACTTTATTGCCGGGTAATCATTTGATTTCACTTCAAGTAAAAGATAGCCGCGGTGCTTCTACATGGGCATTTGCTAACATCACTGTTGAGAATTCATGGCCGATATTAGATGATTTATTGATGGAGCCTGGTACCTTGACTGCAGGAGAAAAAGAGACAGTCACAGTGCGTGCATTCGTGATAGATGCAGATATGACTACATGGGAATGTGTTGGTTGGGCATCTCAGGGTGGAATTGAAACCAATTTCACACTAAATGATGGTGGTAGTGGTGCCGACGCAGTTGCTGGAGACAGTACATGGACGAGTCAGGTCAGTGTTACACCTGGACGCGATGGCTGGATGAACATCGAAGTTATTTGTCGCGATGGTCCAACGGATGATCCACGTGTTTCCAACCGTCTTTCTTCTACGATAAAAGTGGAAGGCGCATCTAAAGAAGCCTCCTTCTTAGACCTGATTATGGGCAGTGCGGTCCTCCTTGTGTTAGGGTTTCTTGGAACCTTGGTTGTCGGAGGAATCATGCTATCATTAGTGCGCAAGAGACGTCTTGAAGCAGATATTGAGATGATTGAATCATGGGGTGTAGGTGGATTCAGTGAACCAGATGAAGGCGCTATTGAAGAAAGGAAGCCAGAAACAGAGGCATCATCAGATGTCGATTTCACAGAAGAAGTTGAAGAAGTAATTTCAGACGTTCCTTCAATGCCAGACTTAGATTAATCAGCAAAGATGCGATAAATCCCATTGATCTTCAGAGTGGTTATCTAGTGATACACCTAACTCAGCAGCCCGCTTTTTGTTTACTGGGACACGCATCCTCAGGATAGATTGACCCCATATTTTTCCTTGTGCATCAAGCATCAATGAAGTTGTACCTCCCCCACCCAAACCACCTCGTAAAAGGCAGTTAATTGCTCCAATACCTGGCATAGGCCATACGGAAATTAATCCGCTGACAGAGTCACCATACCACTCCCCCAAGAGTTCTGGGGTAACAGCATTCTCAAGGAGTTCAATCCAGTTTTTCTGATGTGCGATAAGTCCAATGTTGAACGCATCACCTTTGTCACCAGATCTTCCATGTGCTAAATCAGAGAGAGGAATCCAAATTACATCACTCAACTTTCCACCTCCTTTTCTTGCAAATTTGTTACTTCGGCATCAGCATCATTACTTTCCCATCCAAGTTTCTTCACTATTGGGCGAGTCCATTCTCGGTCATCTAATTCATCCTGTAGTCGGGAAAGAATACCTCTAGTACGCTTGCGAATGAAATGGAATCGTTCACTTTCTTGTGTGATTCGAAGATGGGTTAGAAGTTCAACTCTAACAAATGGTTCGATGGATTTTCTAGAAATTAGGCTAGGCCAGAATTGCAGTTGGCGGCGTGGTTTAGGTCGTGCGCCATATCCGCCTACGCCTGCAGGGCCAGTTAGAACAAGTGGGGCTACTTCTCGGCTGAAATCGGTAATGTCTTGCTTATTTGTACTTGAAACGGCCCAACGTAGCAACACCTCGGGGGGATTTAGTGTGGATGAAACACGTTGACGGATATTTTCTGGAAGAGAAACTCCACCACCGATGAATTCGGTGTAAATCTCTAACTCCTCTAGAGCAGAGAGTCGTCCTCTAAGTGCTGCATCACAAGCAGTTGCTCTACCTAGGGCATCAGGGCCACTAACTAGAAGCGAAGATGCTGCAAACCAACCTCCTTCAATGGCGGCACTAACTTTCAGAGATTCGGGTTCAGGTTTGCCAATAGCACCCGTGACCACAACCATATCTTCAGATTCATCTTCAAGAGTAATATTTCGCATATCAACTACAACATCTGGTGTGATGTATGCTGCGGGGTCACCAATTTCATAGACCAATTGTTCAGCAACAATTCCTCTGTTAACCATCCCTCCTCCGCCCTGACCTCGAGTTATTTTCACCACTCCATCAGAATAAATTTCAGCAATAGGTAGAGTTAGGGTTGCAAGGTTTGGTACATCTCCCCAATTAGAATAATTACCACCTGAAACTTGAGCGCCGCATTCTATCAAATGACCTGCTACGGTCCATTGTGCTAGAATATCTAGGGGGTTTCTGACATTTTCGGGAGCCCAATCAGCAACAGGTGACTCTCGAGTTAATCCGAGTTGGAAGGCATTGTGCGCCCAACCCGCAGAATGTAGCATGCAACCAACTAGCAAACTGGCATCAGCAACCCGTCCTGTAATGATAATATCAGCACCTATTTCTAGTGCTGATGCGATAGGTCCAGCTCCTAGATAGGCATTGGCTGACATCATTTCAGCCCCATTTTCAGATATTTTTTCTCCGGATTCAAAATGTGCAAATTCTTCTCCATTTTCCAACAGATAATCAAGTCGCGGGAGAATATCATCTCCTGAAATTACAGCGACTTTACATTCATGCCAACCGATTTTATTCGCTTGCTCAAGGACCATTCTTGCACAGGACTCAGGATTTGCGCCACCTGCGTTGGTCACCAATTTCACTGATTTTTTCCTTAGTGTATGAATTCCACCTGCGGCAAGCCACAATTCTAGGTCAGTAGCCCATCCAGAACTGGGGTCACGTCGTTTTTGTTTGGTCATTATGGAGAGAGTTAATTCAGCGAGATAGTCAATCATCAGATAATCCAAATCATCACTTTTGAGAAGGTCTAGCGGCGCTAAAGGCCGATCCCCCCAAAACCCTCCACCTGAACCAATTTTGATAGGTTCATCAGCAAGGGCCGGAACATTGGATTTTCTTACAGCCAAACCCATCTACCTGTATTGTATTACTACTATGTAGTAATTTAACCTATGAGTGAACCTGCCAACAGGAGGTGTTGCCAGCAACACCTACTATTTTGGTTATTTTTCAGGGCCCCAAGGCGAACGGGTACGATTGAGTCCGAATCTCTTGAGGTAGAGGAATATGAGGTTTTTTCGACCATCAGCCCAAGTATTAATCTCAGCATCGCCGACTCTTGGGTAGTATGGTACAGAAATCTCAATTGCCTTTTTCTTGCCAAAACAGCGCCGAGCATTGATTTTCATCTCTTCTGAAAGCGGCATACCATCATTAGTGGGCCTCATCTTTGGATTATCCATTATGCGCTTATAGAATACCCACATTCCAGATTGTGAGTCATGAATTCCATACCAGAATAACATGCGGGCAGTAAACGAGAGAGCCCAATTACCAAAGCCATGCATTCCAGACATGCTACCTTCTTCGGCTTTCCTTAGTCGGTCGCAGGTGATAAATTCCAAATCTTCCTCAACGAGTTTTTTGACAAGCCCAGGTACCTCTTCGCCCGGATATGTGCAATCAGCATCCATTGTCACGATAATGTCGCCCGGCGCCATTGCAAATCCTGTTCGGTAGGCGCGCCCATATCCTCTTCGTGGCTCGAGGTAAACAGTAGCTCCTTCTTGCTCGGCTAATTCTCTAGTTTTGTCCGCAGAATTGCCATCAATTATCAAAAAATCAAGTTTTTCACACCAACCATCGTTAGGTACGGAGCGAATTGTATCAACAATTGCCGCCTCTTCATTTCGTGTAGGAATTACTACGGTCACATGTACTGGAAGTGTATCAGACATATCTACCACCTAAACCGCCGACCCCCTCATCTCTCTTGAAAGGCTCCATTGTGTGAACTGTACGGGAATCGCTTGAAAACGATGGCACACGAGGCGGTAACAAGCCTAGAGGCATTGGGGGGTTAGAAAACGCACATAGCAATGCTTTCGGGGGAATATCCACCGCGTTGGGGCGGTATGGGTTCTACAGTGTTCCATCTATCGGGGGCACTAGCGAAAATGGGCCACAAAATCACAGTAATTACTCGAAATGAGGCAAAGGCTCGCAAGGATCCTACATTGATACCAAAACAGGATGGAGTTACAGTAAGAATGGTCAAATGGGCAAAAATTCCTATGGCTTTCACACGTTCATATGGTCGTCATGCATTGAAGGAGTTGCTTGCATTACACAAGAGGGAGCCAGTCGATGCTGTTCATGTGCATGCGCCAATGATTTCTTGGACTCCTAAGCAATTTGCTAAGGTTCGTAATGAAATTGGGAATGTGACAACAAGTTTGCATGGCTCATGGCTTGGTGAAAGAGACGGCATGGTGCGGGCAGCTAAGTATGGGGAGTCAGCAACTTGGAAGAATCCTAATGATTTGGCGATTTTACTCACAGCGAAGCATTATGCAAAATATGAGCGAGCTGCTGTACATGGCTCAACTGTGTGCGTGCCTAATTCTGAGGCAACAAAACGTGATTTTGAATCGCGATACAACCCTCCAATAAATTGGCGCGCTGAAGTAGTTAGATGGGGTGTTGATGTGGAAATGTTCAGACCTCAGAATCACGATGATGAAGACTCACAAATCGCCCATGAAAAGATGCGTAATAGATACGGTCAACCGGATGAGGTTGCATTGTCAGGAGGGGCCGAAACTAACACTCCACTGCTACTCGCAGTTGGTCGTTTAGCAGGTAGGAAAGGCTTCAGGACTTTACTTCGAGCGATGCCAGAAATTCTTTCTAAAAACAGCGGAGCTCATCTAGTAATTGTTGGCCGCGGCCACATGCGTAAAACATTGTTAAAACAGGCCAAGAAGTTGGGCATTGAGAATGCTGTCACAATTGAGTCTGGAATGGCATTTGCAGACCTTGCTCAATTATTCCGTTCAGCAGATCTCTGTGTTTATCCTTCTCTTTACGAGGGGCAGGGATTGATTCCACTAGAGTCAATGGCTTCGGGCACCCCTTGTGCTACGGTAAATGATGGCCCTCTGCCAGAAATGGTAGACGAAAGTGTGGGTGCTCTGTTTGAGGTAGGTAGTCCAAAATCATTAGCAAATGAGGTGAATAATTTGCTTGCAGATACAGAGAAACGGGCGATGTTCGCCGAAGCGGGGCGTAAGAGAGTAGTCAGTGAGTACACTTATGATTTGAATGCTATCAAATATGCCAATTTTTACGCTGAATGACCATTTATTGAAATTTTATCGCTCTATTTTGCCCCTCATCGTGGTAGCAAAGCGGTTATGACCTAGACGGGTGCTTAAGCACCCGATGAGAGCCGCTCTGTCCGCCACTGCGATATTTTTTCTCCTTGTCCTCATGGCCGTACCTACTGTCACAGCCGACGATTCCATGGCTACCGCTGCAACAATGACTGACGGGGTAACAAGCAGCGGCTCTGTTGATGCTGATGGGGATACAACCGATTGGTGGAAGATTCAAGCAGTAAAAGGAGATATTGTTCGGATTTCAGTTGATACTTGTTGCCATGGAACTTTTGATGGATATGATGGTACAATTGGATTATACGATTCATCAGGAAATGAAATGGCCTCTCAATCGTTTGGAAATGACCAAAACGGACGTATTATTTCTGCTTCAGCATCAGTATCTGATTGGTATTATTTTAGAATAAAAGGAGTTCCAGATGGCTGGTTTTCAAGCTATTATGATTATGATATCACTCCGACATTAGTCGTTACTAACCGTGATACAGATTCTGACGGTATTGTTGACGATGATGATGACTGTGAAAATACGGTGGGTACATCTACCGAAGATAGAGAGGGTTGTCCAGATCGTGATGGAGATGGGTGGTCCGACCAAGGAGATGATTTCCCTGACGAATCAACACAATGGGCAGATGAAGATATTGATGGGTTTGGTGACAATCCTGCCCCTGCAATAGACCCAGATGCGTGCCCAGCCTACTTCGGCCATTCCTACCTAGACCGATTTGGTTGCATTGATTCTGACCGAGATGGTTATTCAGACCCAGACCCTACTGCAATTTGGTCGACTGATCCATGGACTATTGCTGATGGTGCAGATGCTTTCCCATATGAAAACACCCAATGGCATGATACAGATGATGATTCATTTGGCGACAATTGGGCAGATCCAAGTTGGAATGCTACTAGAGGGAATGGTGGCGTTGGAGTTTGGTTTGAAAATGCAACTAATCCAGATTTTTGTCCTTCTGAATGGGGGAACTCAACTGAGGATAGATATGGTTGCCTAGACACTGATGGTGACCTTTGGTCCAATCCTGGTAATGGCTGGTTTTACGACCCTAACATATGCCTCGCTAATGGTACAATGTGTGCAGATGCTTTCCCTAATGATAAGACTCAGTGGGCTGACCGTGACTTAGATGGTTTTGGAGATAACTCATTGGGCAATGAACCAGATGCCTTCCCTGATAATCCGACACAGTGGTTAGATACCGATGGAGATGGATATGGTGACAACTCACTTTCAGTACATCCCAATGCGTGGCAGGCAGACAATTTCTCAGATGATCCAACTCAGTGGGCTGACAAAGATGGAGATGGTTATGGTGACAATTCTTCAGGTAACGAGCCTGATTCTTGTGTAGAAAGAGCAGGAAGCAGCAAACACGACAGGTACGGTTGTCCAGATTCAGACGGCGATGGATATTCTAATGCTGATGGTTATTGGCTAGCCCATCCATCTGGCTTTGCAGATGCTTTCCCCGATGAGGTGACTCAATGGCACGATGTTGATGGTGACGGATTTGGGGATAATCAGGAATTAGATGCTTGGCAATCAGATGCTTGCCCTGCTACTTTTGGCAAATCATATCGAGACCGCTGGGGCTGTCCTGATACTGATGGCGATGGTGCATCAGACCCACAAATAGAACTTGGCTGGTTTGCTCACCCAATGGGGGTAGCAGATGCATTTGTCGATGACCCAACCCAATGGGAGGACATGGATGGGGATGGATATGGTGACAACCAAGCAGATTCAGCAACAACTCCTGACCGCTGTGAAGATATTCCTGGCACAAGTAGGGAAGACAGACATGGTTGTACCGATTCAGATAATGATGGATTTTCAGATTATGGTGACCGTTTTGAATACGACCCTAGCCAATGGGCAGATTCTGATGGTGATGGGTTTGGAGATAACAAAGGAGGCCACCAACCAGATGCTTGTCCATTTGAAGAAATTAGTCTTGGTGTATCACTAATTGATCGTCTAGGCTGTCCTGACACTGACCGTGATGGTTATTCTGATGCTGATGACAGTTGGGTTGCAAGCCCTGATGGTTTAGCTGATGCATTCCCCACTAATCGCCTACAGTGGGCTGATTCAGATGGCGATGGGTTTGGAGATAATACGATGGGCAGTTTGAGGGATGATTGTCCAAATGAGGCAGGCACCTCAACAATTGACTTACAGGGTTGCCCAGATTCTAACGGTGACGGTTATAGTGACGCATTTGGCACTGTCAACGCACACCTCTCTATGATGTCCGAGAACCCCACTAGCTCCTTGTTTTCCTTCTTGCCACCAGTCATCATTTTCTTATTCACATTGATTTTTGTTACCTCAATGCGCAAGGAAGAAGGGGGTGAGGTCCTTGAGTAAGCGAATAGTTGGAATACTCGCCTTCATACTCCTGTTCGCACCTCTATTTTCAGCTATAGTTATGGCAGAAGGGGATGCTCCCCACATCTCTGTAAATAATTCTCGAGCAGACCGTTTGGATTTGGATAATGATGGTGATAGTGACACAATTAGAGTGGTCTATCTCTTGAATACAACCTCTCATTATGCTCAGGCTGCAGTACAAGTTGATGTGGAACACGCAGGTATGACTTTGACTTTCTGGGACAATGTAACCTTCAATCGCACAACTCCTTACTTCAGTTCTCAAGATATAGAGGCATGGGGGGACGGTGTTTACAATGTTAGGATGAAAGTCTGGGATTCCGAGAGCAACATGATCATTTATTCAGAGGACTTTGGCGAATTTGATTTATTGGCAAGTTTAACTCTGCCTTATTTGCGTCTTGATCTGGAAGCAGCAAACACGATATTCCTAGGTGACGATTGTACTATTGAGAGGGTATTTCTCGATGAGGTTGGTGAAAGATATGATGCAATTGCGCCCATCTCTCTAAGTGGTACACCTTGGATAGTAACTAATGGTTTGTCGGATATTGATTGTTCTACTTGGCCAGCACGCGATTACCACTTGGTCATGTTCTATCGAAACAAACTTGGATTTTCTACTCAGACAGAACTTGAATTCACAATTCATACATTGCCGCCTCCAATCTTTTCTCTCAATGTAACAGGCCATAATGATGATGTTGGTAGCGAATGTATCGTTGCCATAGAGCCATCACCTGGAACTACAATGGCCCTGATGAGTGTTCAATGGGAAATTGCAGACCCCCGCGGTGACGCCCTGGTTGTTCCTGGATTCACAACAGTTGATTGTCGTCTTTGGCAGGTTGGTCTCTCAAAGGTTAGGGTGTCTGTAACTTCGCCTGAGGGACAATCAACTAAAGGTGCATTCAATCTAGTAAGATTACCACCTCAAGGAGAAGTTTCTTCTGAGGTATTAGAAGCAGCAGGTCCTGCAAATATGTGGCCTGAAAGATCACTTGGAGAGAATTATGAACCTACACCATTCTTTGGTAATTCTAAGTTGACATCTCAAGCAATCGTGGCTATTGTTGGAATTGGCATTGCTATTCTGTTTGGTATTTTGTGCGGGGTCTTTTGGAACCGTCGCGGTAACGATAGCTTAGTTGATTTCGGTGAATCTACATCGATGGAAATTGACCCTGAAACCGAGGGGTTACCATCTTATGTTGACCCAACTGGAGTTCAATGGCGCCAGCATCCAGAGGGTAATGTTGACTGGTATGATACAGTATCAGGGCTGTGGATGCCTTACGAAGAGGATTGAATTCCAGAAAGCCATTTCATGGCATAAACATCAATTCAACATATTGTGTGGAACATTTCAAGTACTAATCATGTTTACGTTCGTTGATGGCTAACGCCATTTGGTGAATTGAATGCGGCAAGCAGAAATCAGAAGAGATGAAGAAGAAAAAGCAGTAAGTCCAGTTATTGCGACCATTTTGATGGTTGCAATCACAGTTGTACTCGCGGGCGTACTATATGTGTGGGCCAATAACTTGGCTAGTGAAGGAACTGATACCTCAGTTGGCACATTGAACACCTACACCACTGAAGATGCTGAAGATGAGACGGGTCCTGGTGCTGATGATACACTAGTTAAGATGCAGATGACAGGCAAGGATGATCTTGCGTGGTCATTTATCAAAATCACATTATCAGTTGGCGATAATGTCTACACTTGCAGCGTGGTTGCTGGTGATGATTGTCAAATCAGTCAAGCGGCTGGAGACAACGACAATGCATGGGAGCCTGGCGAATACCTGTTCCTTTCGGAAGGAGATGAAGATATTTGCAATGATGCCGAATGCCTTCTCCAGATTTCTGTAACTCACAACGGTCGCACCGTTGCTGGTGATGGAGTAAGTGGACAAGGAGGGAATGTTGGCAGCGGTTCTATTGGCGGCACCACCACCACATCACCTTCTGTGAAATGGATTTCTGTTGGTCAAGGGGGAACTATTCTGACCTCTTCAGATGGGTCATCTTGGACATCTCAGACATCTGGTACAACACAAAAACTCAATGGCGTTGCTAGCCACGACGGCCTATTCGTTGTGGTAGGTAGTGGCGGAACAATTCTTACTTCTACAGATGGAGTTAATTGGGATACTCAATCTTCAGGCACAACACTAGAATTGAAAGATGTGAAATATATTGATTCCCAATTTTGGATTGTAGGGCGAGATAGCGTAATTCTTACCTCCACAGATGGCACTTCTTGGTCATCTAATTCAAATCCCGGTTCGGGTAACTGCTGCTACAAAATTTCATACGGTGATGGTATGTATCACCTTGGAGGCAGGTGGTCTTATCATTCCACAGATGGAAGTACTTGGACCAAGGAAAACTCTCAATCATCTAATTGGGGATATTATGGATTAACATTCGGAAATAATTTCTTTGTTGGAGTAAGTAATGGTGGGATTTGGACATTTGACGGAACAGATGAGGTACAAAGAAAATCCCGGGATACGAATGCTCAATTTGTCGGAGTAGATTATGGAAACAACTTGTTTATTTCAGTGGGGGAAAAGGGTGTAATTTACACATCTTCTACCGGAGCTACTTGGAGTGAAGAAACATCTGGAATTACGACAGATCTTAATGCAGTAGATTTTGGAGATAATCAACATATTGCTGTTGGAAGTGGCGGTAATATTGTTGCTTCAACAGATGGTTCAACATGGACATCAATTACATCTGGAACAACTAATTCTCTGTGGGCAGTGACATCGGTTTGATGTGACTTATGGTGCCGCATCAAGAGTGTGAACTTTCTACACACCGTTCGTGGCATAATCCATCAATGCAGTAGATGCTGTGGAATATTTCAAGTAGTCATCACGTGTACGTTCATTAATGGCCAACGTCATTAAGGGGAATTGAATTGAGGCGAGCAGAAATTAGAAGAGATGAAGAAGAGAAAGCAGTAAGTCCAGTTATTGCGACCATTTTGATGGTTGCAATCACAGTTGTACTTGCAGGCGTATTGTACGTGTGGGCGAACAATCTAGCCAGCGAAGGTACTGATACCTCAGTTGGTACACTGAACACTTACACCACAGAAGATGCTGCTGATGAAACAGGTCCAGGAGCAGAAGATACACTGGTCAAGATGCAGTTGACTGGTAAGGATGATCTTGCTTGGTCATTTGTCAAAATCACAGTTTCTGTTGGTGATAATGTCTACACTTGCAGCGTGGTTGCTGGTGATGATTGCCAAATCAGCCAAGCGGCTGGAGACAACGACAATGTTTGGGAGCCGGGCGAATATCTGTTCCTTTCAGAAGGAACCAATGACATTTGCAGTGAAGCCGAGTGCCAGCTCCATATTTCTGTAACTCACAACGGCCGCACCGTTGCTGGTGATGGAGTAAGTGGACAAGGCGGCAATGTTGGCAGCGGTTCTGTCGATGGTTCTAGCAATGGTTCTGGTAACGGTTCTGGTGATGGTTCTGGTGACGGCACTGGTGGAGGAGGGGAAGCTGATAACCCTACGTTTAGTGATGGTGCGTTGTCATCTACGTCATTGGAGCCAGGTGATTCATTGACGTTTGAGGTTCGAATTCAGGACGCAAGCGGAGTTCTCGGCACTCCAAATCTAGCATTTTATACTGCAAACGGGCAGTCGCTCACAAGGCCGGACCTATCGAAGATTTCGGGTAGTGCAACTGATGGTATTTGGAGTGCGACATTCACTATTCCTGAAGGGGAAGTAGGTGGTCAATGGTATGTATCTCCAACTGCCTACGACATCTATGACAATTATGGCAGAGGGGATAATTACTACTTTACCGTCAGTGGAGGTGGGGAATCGGACAGTCCGACGTTTAGTAATGGCTCGTTGTCGTCTACGTCGTTGGATCCCGGTGATTCGTTGACTTTTGAGGTTCAGATTCAGGATGCAAGTGGTGTTTCCGGTACTCCAAATCTGGCATTTTATACTGCAAACGGGCAATCACTCCCAAGGCCGGAGCTATCGAAGATTTCGGGTAGTGTAACTGATGGTATTTGGAGTGCGACATTCACTATTCCTGAAGGGGAAGTAGGTGGTCAATGGTATATATCCCCAACCGCCTACGACATCCATAACAATTATGGCAGGGGAGATAATTACTACTTTACCGTCAGTGGAGGAGGGGAATCGGACGATCCGACGTTTAGTAATGGCTCGTTGTCGTCTACGTCGTTGGATCCCGGTGATTCGTTGACTTTTCAGGTTCGGATTCAGGATGCAAGTGGTGTTTCCGGTACTCCAAATCTAGCATTTTATACTGCAAACGGGCAGTCGCTCACAAGGCCGGACCTATCGAAGATTTCGGGTAATGCAACTGATGGTATTTGGAGTGCGACATTCACTATTCCTGAGGGGGAAGTAGGTGGTCAATGGTATGTGTCTCCAACTGCCTACGACATCTATGACAATTATGGCAGAGGGGATAATTACTACTTTACCGTCAGTGGCTAATCCGAACCACTTCTAGCGCAGAATCCTTCCTACGAAGAGGATTGATTTTTCAGATTACTCTATTCGCGCTTAATCCATCAATGCAGTGAGTGTTGAGGAATATTTCAAGTAGTCATCACTTGTACGTTCACTAATGGCTAACGTCATTAAGGGGAATTGAATTGAGGCGAGCAGAGATTAGAAGAGATGAAGAAGAAAAAGCAGTAAGTCCAGTTATTGCGACCATTTTGATGGTTGCAATCACAGTTGTGCTCGCGGGCGTATTGTATGTGTGGGCTAACAATTTGGCCAGTGAAGGGACTGATACCTCAGTTGGCACATTGAATACTTACACCACCGAGGATGCTGCTGATGAAACAGGTCCAGGGGCAGAAGATACACTGGTCAAGATGCAGATGACTGGAAAGGATGATCTCGCTTGGTCATTTATCAAAATCACATTATCAGTTGGTGATAATGTCTACACTTGCAGCGTGGTTGCTGGTGATGATTGTCAAATC
>Ga0208766_1000678_pt1 | contig 18607 bp, 18 predicted proteins | sample ETN01SmetaG_3_FD_185792 | JGI IMG/M metagenome (GOLD analysis project Ga0208766, IMG submission 185792) | Marine microbial and viral communities from oxygen minimum zone, Eastern Pacific Ocean - ETNP2014F12-01SV263 (SPAdes) (version 2) | ecosystem: Environmental > Aquatic > Marine > Oceanic ... | reverse complement strand
CACAGGCTGAGTCCCCAGAATGTATTCCAGCCTCTTCAATATGTTGCATGATTGCACCAATATAAACTTCTTCGCCATCGCATAGTGCGTCCACATCAAACTCAAAAGCATCTTCTAAGAATTGATCTATCAATATTGGATGTCCTTTCGTAACATCAGCGGAGCGGGCAATATAATCAATTAGCTGATCTTGAGAGTAAACAATCTCCATCGCTCTTCCACCCAAAACATAGCTAGGTCTTGCTAATATAGGATATCCAATAGTGGCTGCAATTTCAACAACCTCTTCTAGGTTTCGTCCAGTCCCATAAGTAGGACACAATATATCCAGTTTATTTAATATCTTACCGAATTTTTCTCTGTCTTCAGCTACATCAATATTTATTGATGATGTCCCAATAATCGGAGCACCAGCTTGAGATAACATATTAGAGATCTTTAGTGGTGTTTGCCCTCCAAATTGTACGAGCACGCCATCAGGATTTTCAAAGTCAATAATGTTCATTACATCCTCGAAAGTAACAGGCTCGAAATATAAACGATCAACCAAGTCAAAATCTGTGCTCACTGTTTCAGGGTTGCAATTAACCATTATTGTCTTATATCCCAACTCCTTTAAACCAAATACAGCCTGTACACAGCAATAGTCAAACTCAATTCCTTGCCCAATTCTATTTGGCCCTCCGCCAAGGATCATTATTTTTTTACCTTTTATTGGCTCAATCTCATTTTCATGATCATATGTTGAGTAACAATATGGTGTCTTTGCTTTAAACTCAGCTGAACAGGTGTCAACAAGCTTATAAGAGGGAATAATATTGTTTTTTATTCTTTTTCTTCGAACTTTATCAATACTTGTGTGGGTATTATTCGCTATTTGGGCATCAGAAAAGCCATTTTCTTTTAATCGTTTAATTGGTAATGTAAAATCTTCATCGGAGATCATTTTTATTTGATAAAGAAACCAGGGGTCTATTTTTGTAATATCAAAAATTTCTTGGACGGTTTTTCCAGTTAAAAACGCTTCTCTTATTTTTAATATCCTGAATGATGTTGCAAAGCGCAAACTATTTAAGTCAAAAAATCTAGCTCTTTTTAATTCTGGGTCTTCTTCAAAAGCCCATTTTGGTTCTAATCCATCAATACCAACCTCAAGAGATCTAAATGCTTTTTGTATTGACTCTCTAAATGTTCTTCCAATAGCCATAACCTCACCAACACTTTGCATTTGAACACCCAAGTGGCCAGTGGCTGAAGGAAATTTTTCGAAATCAAATCGAGGAATTTTTGTTACGATATAATCTATCGTAGGCTCAAAAGCAGCTAGGGTTTCTCCTGTTATGTCATTAGGGAGTTCATCAAGAGTATAACCTACTGCTAATTTTGCAGCAATTTTCGCTATAGGAAACCCCGTTGCCTTTGATGCTAAAGCTGATGAGCGGCTTACTCTTGGGTTCATTTCTATTATAATCATTCTTCCATTATCAGGATTAACAGCAAACTGAACATTTGAACCCCCTGTTTCAACTCCGATCGTTCGAAGACATTGAATGGCCCAGTTTCGCATTTTTTGAAATTCCTTATCAGACAAGGTCATCGCAGGTGCAACGGTTATTGAATCACCAGTGTGAACCCCCATCGGGTCAACGTTTTCAATTGAGCATATGATAATCACATTATCATTTTTATCTCTGATCACCTCAAGCTCGAACTCCTTCCAGCCAATAAGAGATTCTTCTATGAGCACCTCACTAATGGGGCTTGCAGCGAGACCTTTTTCAACAAGATTTTGAAATTCATCAAAATTATATGCTACGGAGCCACCTGTCCCTCCAAGAGTAAACGATGGCCTAATTATTACTGGGAAACTGATGTTATTTATAAGTGCTTTTGCTTCATCCCAACCATAGATAAAATTACCTTGAGCCGTTTCAATTGATATTTGGTCCATTGCATCTTTAAACTTTTCCCGGTCTTCAGCCTTTTGAATGGCATCAATCTGCGCGCCAATTAATTCGACATTATATTTTTTTAGGATACCTTTATCATTTAATTCGATTGCAAGGTTTAACGCTGTTTGGCCTCCAACAGTTGGTAAGATTGCATCTGGATTTTCTTTACTTATAATTTTTGAAACATAGTCTACTGTAATGGGCTCAATATACGTTCGATCAGCTATTTCAGGATCTGTCATAATTGTTGCAGGATTAGAATTGACTAAAATAATCTTATATCCTTCTTCTTTTAATGCCCTTGCCGCTTGCGTACCAGAATAATCAAACTCACAAGCTTGGCCAATAATAATAGGACCTGCCCCAATGATTAATATCGATTTTATATCATCTCTCTTAGGCATCCATCATCCTTATGAACTTCTTGAAAAGATATCGGCTATCATGTGGCCCGGGGCTGGATTCTGGATGATATTGAACAGAAAAAGCTGGGTAATCTATAGATTCTATCCCTGCAGACGTATTATCGTTTAGGTTGATGTGAGTTGAAATTACATTTTTTGGTAAACTTTCAAGCTTAACAGCAAATCCGTGATTCTGGCTAGTAATTTCAATGGTTTTTTCCACAATATTTTTAACCGGATGATTTATCCCGCGGTGGCCAAATTTTAGCTTGAAGGTCTTTGCCCCTAATGCAATAGCTAAGATTTGATGACCTAAACAAATACCAAATATTGGTTTTTCTCCGAGTATTTGTTTTACTGTTTCTATACCATATTCAACAGCTGCTGGGTCCCCTGGGCCGTTTGACAAGAATACACCATCTGGGTCAAATGATAAAATATCTTTTGCTGTTGCATTCGCAGGAAAAACAGTTACCTGACAATGAAATTCTTCTAGTAATCTTAGAATGTTTTTTTTGATACCAAAATCAATGGCAGCAACCCTGTATTCACCTTTATCAGACCAATCATAAATATTTTTTGTTGAAACAATTTTTGCTAAATCTAGTCCTGTCATTGATGGAGAGCTCTTTAACTTAGATTCTAACTTATTTTTATTGTCTGCAGTGGATGATATAATTCCATTCATAGCACCATTATCTCGGATGTGTCGTGTAAGCGCTCTAGTATCAATGTTTTTTATACCAACTATATTTTGTTTTTTAAGATAATCTCCTAAAGACATCTCCGAGCGCCAACTTGATGGTAAAATAGACTCTTCTTTAATCACAAATCCCGATACTTGTATCTTTTCTGACTCTATATCCTCCAAGTTCACACCATAGTTACCAATATGTGGGGCTGTCATGGTAACTATTTGTTTTGCATATGATGGGTCCGTTAATATTTCCTGATAACCTGTCATGCCTGTATTAAAACAGACCTCTCCTATAGACTGACCTGTTGCCCCAAAAGTAGTTCCCTTAAATAATTTTCCGTCATCTAATAAAAGGACTGCTGCATTTTCTTCTTTCATTTAATTTTTGATACTTTTTATTATAAGACAAAAAAAACGGCCACTCAAAAAATGAATGACCGTTCAATTATGAACACTAATAAATATTCTAATTATTAGTCTGTTTAAAATAATCCTCCCCATTTATTGCAATAAGAGCATAACTCTACAGTTTGACAAGACCCCAAAACTTTTCTCAGCGCTTCTAACCTTTTCAGCATCCATGCTAGTAATATAGACATCATCATCCAATGAACCGACAGCCTCTATAACTAATGGGTTGCTACCAACACGTTGGCTAACATTCCTATCATCCATAGAATATGCATAGCCTACCGGCCCGCTATTTACTGCCTTTGACCTAGAGTAGCTTGTCGTTCCATATACTAAATTCCCCTGCATATCAATCACTTCAGGACTCATTGAAGGATCAACAGCATGCTCACGAGCATCAATAACAATTCCAGAGACACGCAGACTTTTTGGTATAGCAGCACTTGTCATTAAATAGGCCGGGTTCATATTATCTGTTTTATATCCTTCAATATCAGTCAGTATTTCTGACAAACCTGACATCCTTACAGCAAGTGCAACAGCTACTTTTTCCCCTTCCAAATATTCTATTTCGCCTTGCTGATATGCGCTCCCTATTAATCCTTCTAGCCGACTTTTAATTAAAGGCTCATCATTCATCAACTCCCCAACTAATCTACCATCAAAATTTACTTTTTTCATTAATTCAACTAGATTGGTCCTTGCTTTAGTACGAGCTTCAGCCTTAGCTATTTTTATATTTTTTTCAATAATATCAAGAGAATTATCAATCGGAGTTCTCTCTTCTATATCTGCCGCCCCTCTACAAACAATAATTCTATTGGAATAGTCAATAAACCCCTCATCGGTGTTTACAATAAAAGAATGGGGTTGAGATTTTTGTGCACTTATAGAACCAACACCTATAAACAAAATCAGAAGTATTATGCTGCGGATGGATTGTTTAAGCATAGCAAAAAATAACATTAATTCTATCATTGGCGCAACTCCCCTAACAATAAATAAAATTGTAAATTCTGTTTATATGATTAAAAAATTATTTGTTTTTCTACCCATATTTATTCTATTTCATATTTCCTGTGTAGAAAATATAATATTTATACAAGTTTACCCTGATGGGCAGACTTACTTAAGATTTTTTAGCACTGGAGACTCAACTGATATCCATGATAATGACTTTCACCATCCATTTCAAAACAATGGCGATGGTAATAGCTCGTTTAATTTATCAAAAACAGATTCGCTATGGGAAATGACTACAGAGGCAATCTATAAAGATTCCATTTTTGATTTCAGACCAGAATATAGTCTTGCCTTTAAGATAAAAAGGAGTGAAAATACAAAAGCCTTATCTTCTTTATATAATTTTAAAATGGAGTTTATTGGCAGAGCAATTAAAGAAAATTATCCATTGCTCTATGAAGCCTTGAAAAATCATAACCTAGACAGCCTTGGGTGGCTTCCAGAAGCAATGACGGTTATTATAAATCAATCCTTAATTGATCTGGAAAAAGATACGGCAAAGGTTAATTATAAAATTAACAGAGCACGGATAGTAAACCATTTTAAAAATTCATTTGCAAGAATAACTACATATGAAGATTTGAAATATATACAAGAAAACCGTCTAGATTTTATTAAAACAACAATAAAACCTTTTAAAAAGGGAGAACAATTTGCAAAAAACCTTGCCAAAAAAATGAAAATGCATGAAGATTATTTAAAAGCATCGCTAGACCTAAAAGATGACTCTTTTGTTATGAAATTGTTAATGCCTGGACAAATATTTTCGAGCAACTCATTATCTATGAGTCAAGATACCCTGATCTGGAAGTTTGGCCTTGACTCATTATTAAATGAAAATTACACATTGAGCGCTGCATCAGTAATTTATTCAGAGAAAAAAATTCAAAAAACATCTATCCTAGTTGTCTTTTTCCTCTTAATCTTTGGCATAATCGTGGTCAACAAACAGAAAAGAATACGATGATGAAAATTATTACATTTTTCATGTTCGCAAGTATAATCATGTCGAAACCACTCTATGGAGATAAACAAATATATTCAATGCTCAAAAATCATTGCGAAATGATTAATGGTTTTCCAAATCTATTAGATATACATATATATAGTAATAAAGAAGGTAGGGTTTTGCAATTAGATATAGAGGGGGATATTAATAATAAAAACTATGTATTTATGGGGATGGAGGCTATGTCACTAATTGGACAATACTCAAAAACCCCATTTCATAAATTCATATTTATTGAACATTATCTCGAGCCAAAGATACCATCGTGTTTCGAGAGCGATTCCGATTGTGCGATTAATTATTTTGTCAATAAGAAAATACCAGAAAATAGGTGGATAAAAGACTGTCTTAGTAATAGTATTTTGCAAAGAAAAATTGAAAACTGGTCTAAATTAAATAAGAATAAATAATGGACTCATTTATTCAATCTCTAAAAATATTTTCTAATAAAAACTTCCCTATAAAAGAAGTTTCAGATTTTATTTCAAAATCACAATTTTCTATGGAACTATTAGAAAAATATTCGCACTTTAGTGTAGACACATATACCAGAAACATGATATATAAAGATCCAAATTTTGAGATACTGTTAATATGTTGGGACGCAGGACAAATGGCCCCAATTCATGGACATGAAGGAGAAAAGTGTTGGTTTAAAGTAGTAAGCGGTTCATTAGAAATATGTAACTATAAATTAGAGTCAATAACACCGCTTAGACTAAAACAAATAGAAAAAATTCATGCCACAGCAGGATATGTCGATGGCCCTGCAGACATACATTCGATTAATAACTTCTATAAAGAACCGGTAGTAACCCTACATGTTTACGCAAAGCCTTATGATAGCTGCGAAATATATGATCTAAAGAAAAAAGAAATTAAAAGATTGCAAATGGACTATTACAGTATAAATGGAAAGATATGTTGAGCAGATTTATATTGTATATTTGTTTTATATCAGTCTCTTTATTATTCTCTCAAAATCGAGATTTTAAACAAGATGATCATCTTAGGTTTAATTCAATACCAGATATAAAGCTTTTTCATAGCCCCCCAGAACCATTATTTGTTGGGCGCCCATTTGAATTATCTTTAGTTACAGAAATAAGTGATTCTCTTTTATCTTCTGTTTTATTGTTTTTTAAAACAAATAAAATGGAAACATATAGAGAAATTATTTTGACTGGAGATAGTGGCTTATACAAGTATAAGATAGACATAAAAAAATTTCCAGGAGAATCCATTGACTATTTTTTTGCAGTTAGAACGTTAGATGGGGGAATATATGGTGCCCCAGTGGATGATAACAATCTACTAAGTCCAATAAAAAGAATATTTATTGATCCAGTTCAATATTTTGAACAGAAAAAACGATTGAACCAATGAATGATATCATAGCCAGAGCTATAGAGCTTAGAGAATTAATAGAAAAACATAATTATCATTATTACACCCAAGATAACCCATTGATTTCAGACAGCGAATGGGACAACCTATTTAAAGAACTAGAAAACATTGAAACGAAACATCCTGAACTAATCGATGAAAATTCTCCAACTCAAAGAGTTGGTGTAAAACCTATTGATAGCTTTGAAACTATCACGCATCGAAAACCAATGCTCTCGCTGTCTAATGCTATGAATAATAATGAGCTGACTTTATTTGATGAAAGAATAAAAAAGCTGCTTGAGACTAATACCAATATTGAATATGTGGCAGAACCCAAGTTAGATGGTATTGGCGTTGAACTCGTTTATGAAAAAGGTGTTTTTACTTTAGGGTTGACTAGGGGTGATGGTTTTGAGGGGGAAAATATAACACAGAACCTTCGAACAATAAGATCATTACCTCTAAAACTATTGGGGGATAAAATTCCAAGGTTATTAGAAGTGAGAGGTGAAGTATTTATCAAAAAAAAAGAATTTATAAAATTAAATAAGAACCAAGAGGCCAATAACAAACAACTATTTGTTAATCCAAGAAATGCTGCAGCTGGAAGTCTAAGGCAACTTGATTCAAATATTACATCTGGGAGACCTCTTTCCCTTTATTGCTATGAGCCAGGGTTTATTGAGGGGATTGAATATAAAACGCATGATGAGTTTTTAATGCACATTACAAAACTAGGTCTGCCAGTAAATAATTTGATAAAAAAAGTGATTGGGATAAAAGATATAATAGAATACCACAATAATTTAGAGTTAAATAGAGATCAGCTTGACTATGAAATAGATGGGACTGTTTTTAAAGTGAATAATTATAGTATGCGAAAAAAAGCCGGGTCACGTAGTCGATCACCAAGATGGGCAATTGCAGGAAAGTTTAAAGCACAACAGACAACGAGCACAATAATAAGTATTACAATACAGGTTGGAAGAACCGGTGCTCTCACGCCAGTTGCAAGAGTTAAGCCCGTTTTTGTATCAGGCGTTACCGTTACAAATGTCACGCTCCATAATCAGGATGAAATAGATCGAAAAGATATTAGAGTCGGGGACAAAGTATTGATTGAGAGGTCCGGAGATGTTATACCAAAAATCGTAAAAGTAGTAGGCCGTGATAATAACAATGCTCAAAAATATAAAATAGATACACTGTGTCCATCATGTGGGGGGAAAACAAAAAAACAAAATGATGAGGCAATAATGAGATGTCTCAACTCCTCTTGTCAAGCACAAATTCAAGGGAAAATCCAACACTATTGCTCGAAGCTTGCAATGAACATTGAAGGGTTGGGGGATAAAATTGTTGAACAACTAATAGATAACCAATTGATAAAAAATATCGATGACATCTATTCAATTGAAAAAAATAAAATCTCAAACCTTGATGGGTTAGGAGATAAATCTGCAACTAATATTATTTATTCGATTAACAATTCAAAAAAAACGACGTTCGCCAGATTTATATATGCTTTGGGGATTAGAAACGTAGGGGAACACACCGCAAAATTATTAGAAAAGAAATACAATAGTGATCTAGTTAAATTTATAAATGCGGAAGAAAGCGAACTATTAGAAATAAAAGAAATAGGTCAAATAGTCGCAAAATCCATTATTGATTTTTGGAAAGATAAAAATAATTTAACCTCGGTCAAGAATTGTTTGGATAGGGGAGTACACATTAAGCTCGTCAAAGAATCTTCGCCTCAGTTTTTAACTGAAAAAATATTTGTGTTTACAGGGTCATTGAATCTAATGAATAGGAATGAAGCTAAAAATATGGTGGAAAATGCCGGTGGACAAACAAAAAATTCAATTACAAAAAACACCACACACCTGGTTGCTGGCGAAAACTCAGGATCAAAACTAGATAAGGCTAAACAATTAGGTATATCAATTCTTTCTGAAAAAGGATTTTTGGAATTAATCGGGAATACATAAAACCTTATTTTGTTTTATATAAAATAAATAATTAAGCAGTAAGTTTGTTCATGGATGTAATGAAAATCGAAGAAATAGTTGGTGACATAATTCTTGTTATTTTAGATAATTACGAGCCTCTAAAAAAAATTGGTATAGAAAATGACAAATTTTTTGTAAGAGTTAAGGGCTATGACGAATATGGACTTTGGATATATCAACCGCAGTTTAGTATACCAAAGATCAATAACAATAAAAAAACTGGTACCAAGAAAGTAGAGGCTACAATATTAATTCCTTGGGGATTTATCGTATCTGTAGCTCATTTCCCAGGAGCCGAAGGTTTTGACTTCCCTAGCCCATTTGATTCTCATATTGGATTTAATTAATCCTAAGTGCCTAACACAGCAATAAAGATTGAGGGCTTAACAAAATCCTATAATAATGTTCCCGCACTTAAAGGCGTAGATATTGACATATCTGAGGGAGAGTTTTTTGGACTATTAGGACCCAATGGAGCAGGAAAAACCACAACAATCAATATTCTAACTGGACTGGTATTTAAAGATAATGGCACCTGCCTAGTTTTTGATAAGGATATAGTAACGGACTATCGATATACCAGATCTAAGATTGGGATTGCTGCTCAAGAGCTATCAGTCGATTGGTTTTTTACGATTGAAAGATTACTTTATTTTCAAGCTGGCTATTATGGGATTACTACGAATAAAGCAAAACACAGGGTTGATGAGTTATTAATCAGACTGGGCCTGGATAAAAAAAGAAACTCAAGACTTCGTCAACTTTCTGGGGGTATGAAACGACGTTTTCAAATCGCAAAAGCACTCGTTCATGATCCTGATATTTTAATCCTAGACGAACCAACTGCGGGGGTAGATGTTGAACTAAGGCATGATCTATGGAAGTATCTGAAAGAACTTCATAATAATGGAAAAACCATATTACTAACAACTCATTATATTGAAGAGGCTGAGCTCCTTTGTGAAAATGTTGCCATCATTGATGAGGGGGAAATATTGAAAAAAGGATCACCTAAAGAGCTAACTAAAGAACTTGGTAAGTCCGGTGTAACCGTACAAACTGGACACAATATTAATGATCTCGAATCCTTATTGCCTGGTCTAACCTATACTGTTGAAGACTCTAGAATACATTTCACTGTAAAAGACCCTGAGAAGGCCATCCCTGTGATTATCCAAAAACTAACAAAAACAAACATCCCAATACATAGTATTGCAACAGAAACATCCTCATTAGAAGATGTGTTTTTAGAGCTTACGGGGAAAAGTATTAATGAATAATAACATGCTGAAATATCATGATTAACTGGATTGGTTTTTGGACACTAACAAACAGAGAGGTCGGAAGATTCTTTTCTGTATACCGCCAGACCGTGATCCCAGGGCTCATTTCTTCCGTGCTTTATATACTAATATTCGGGTTTACTTTAGAGCAGCGTATATCTGAAATACAGGGGGTATCCTATACAATGTTTATTCTCCCAGGGCTAATCATGATGAACACTCTTACTAATGCTTCTTCCAACACCTCATCCTCAATGCTTCAGATGAAGCTTCTACAACAACTACCAGATCTCCTTACGGCACCGTTATCTGGCCTCGAGATCGCATTGGCATATATCATAGGCGGGACAGTAAGAGGAATGGTTAATGGGATTCTTGTTCTTTTAGTTGGCGTTATTTTAATCGACTTACCTATATCGAACCTTCCAGGTACTTTGATGTTTATATTTTTGGTATCATGGGCTTTTTCCAGCATGGGGCTTGTGATGGGGCAACTGGCTGAAAGCTGGGACCAGTTAGCTATGATACAAAATTTTTTCCTGACCCCGCTTAGTTTTTTAGGTGGTATTTTTTATTCAATAAAAATGCTTCCTGACTGGGCACAAAGTCTTAGTTTTATAAATCCAATATATTATATGATTAATGGAATCCGTTATATGATACTCGAAAAAAGTGATTCCCCGGTGACCACAAGTTTTTGGATGGCAGTTTTTTTAACATTATTATTTACTAGCTTAGCTATAATAATGATACAGTCTGGAAAAAGAATAAAACAATGATGAAAAAACAAGCAGTATTTGTTACCCTATCCTTTCTGTTTGGACACAATCCAGACAGTGATAATATACAGTGGAAAGACTATTTTCGGTTCGGCAGTGTAACTAATGGAGCGATAAACCAGACAGGCGTTGCTACTTATTATAGGATAAAAAGAGTGACCAATAACACTTTCAGAGACATAAGATTTTTTGGGCATTTTTTTGATTCATCTCCCGATTTAAGAATTAGAACCAAATCAAGTAACAAATATGATTTCAATAATAGACTTTATCATTTTAACACTTATGTTTATCATAAATCAGGAAAAAACCTTAGATATCATTTCAATCAAGGATTAGGAGGGTTGTTAAATAATATAAATAATGGAAATATGACTTTTGAAATCGGGTGGGCCTATGACAAATCAGATTATATTGAAAGTGATGAAAAAACAACCTATATAAAAGGATCCGGGACCTTTGATAAAAACTGGGAAAAATTAAGCACAAAGTTAGAGTTTGAGTATTTTCATCAGGTGTCAGAGAAGATCAAGTTTGACCTATCAAGGTTTCAGACTATTTTGGAATTGCAGTATGTACCATTTAATAAATGGGGAATAACCCTGGGGATAGTTCAGGAAAACTATTCCGAGCCACAAAAAATCAGTTTCAGGCATAACCCAACCAATATTTATCTGTCCATAAGCAGGTCAGGCTTTATCGACTAAAATGGATTAACCAGTGCTAACCTAATATAGGGCTGTACACCTTCAGCTCTAGGGTTTTCGGACCACCGATCTATCGTCTGAGCAATTCCCGCGCTGTAAATAAACAGTGGCATATTCCCAATAGTTATCGCTAAACGCGTTTCCAACCCTGTAGTAATAACCCAATCATTATTTTCCGATCCCCATACCTTTCCGAAATCTGAAATACATGAAAAAGATAATTTGCCTGCTTTAATTACTCTCATTATTTCCAATACACTTATGTCCAATAGTGGGCTTCTTAGTTCGGCTGAGCCCATAAAAGCTCGATCACCAAAATTAGAACCTTCCCAGCCTCTTGGGCTCATATGTTCTTTCCCAAAAATAATCTGACCTGCATAATAATTACTTGGAATATCAACAAGACCTGCGGTTTCTTGAGCTGGAGGATTGCCAGAAACCATTTCATACCTACCGCGAACATATAATACAGAGGGACCTAATTTTTTATTGATATAGGCGTCTATTTTATAATGATTATATGTAAAATCCCCCCAGATGTTTTTATTAACAAAATTCCCCTCTAGTTTAAGCCCATAGCCATTTCTAGGGATATATAAATTGTTTAGATCTGGGCGTTTTTTTACAAAGGTATATGCTAAGGAGATAGAGCCTTCTTTACCACTCTCGGGAGTTGCCTGACTAAAAATATCTAGACTGTCAGGCTCGACTACTACTTGTCTATCAAAAAATTTGAGAGCATATCTTATGTTATGGTTTGATGATATAATATTACCAAAGTTGTGGTTTATATAGCCAAAAAGTTCGATCCCATTATAAAACTCGAACAGGTAATCATTATCTTGATTATAGATCCGTTCTTCAAAAAATACATCTTTGTAATAATTAAAACCCCAGAAACCACCAATGGGTCTTCCAGTTGCATTTAAATAACCAAAACCTCCATATATATCTCTCCAGTCGCTAAATACGATAGATGAGAATATATGTCTACCAGTTACATCTACGTATGCGCTATTATAAAATAAACCTGTCACATCAGGCACAATTACAGTCCCAAGATGTTTTATGTTTTTTGCGAACGAGTAGTTTTCTGATTCTAAAGTATCAATAATATCCGGCATGGAATCTAAATTTGGGATTGCATGATCTGGCTTTTTATCTCGCCAACCAGAATAATAAGGATTCACAATAACATCGTTAGCATTTGCAATCCTATTTGGATCTACATCAACAACTCTAGCTGAGTCAACATCGCCAAGAGTTAATCCTGTTATGGCAGAATTATCATAGTTCCATCCCACTGTCCATACCGCATCACCAATGTTTGTATTTTGTATAATATCTTTCGTGTTAATATTTACTGTGTGAAAATTCGGAGTCATATCTGAGTGGGACGTATAAGTGATCTTGTCACTTTTTGGGTGCCATACCGGTCGGTAATCGACTTGCTTTGCGTTTGTAATTCTAACCGGCTCCTTTCTCTCAAGATCAAAGACTACTATATCCATGTTCCCATCTTCTTTCGATAAAGCATAAGCGATTTTATCACCATCAGGACTCCAAGAAGGGGTGACAATCTGAACATCTCCAGAATAGTTAGTGATTCTTTCTACTGATTCAGAATCATTTAAGGAATTAGAAAATAAATTAGATGTGCTATTTTTATGCGAGACATAAGCTATTTTTTCACTATCAGGAGACCAGCAAGCATTATTTGCACGCTTCGAGTGAGTTAATCTTTTTTTAGCTTTTGAATCTAATTCTATAAGGTGAATATCCCACGTGAGAGACTGATTTTTACTGTATCCAAATTTTGAGTAAACAATTTTCTTACCATCAGGTGACACTTTTACAAATCTAGAAATACTACCATAGTCTAATTCTTCAAGATTCCAAATTGGTTTTACTTTTTTGGGTTTATTATTTTTCAGTCTTTTCTTATAAATTTCTTTTTCCTTACTCGTATCCCTAACTGCTAATATTAATGAAAGGTCCTGTTGTTTATCATTTCTTCTTCCGACCATTACGATCTTTGTGGTGTCATCCTTAAACAAGTCAAAACCATATACATAGCGCATTGGAAGTGAATATGTTTTCCCGATATCAGCATACGTTTCTTTTTGAGATCGTAGCCCAAAAAAATAGGTATTCATTTTCCTGCGCCAGTCTTCCTCAAAACGCTTCACAGTGATTCCAGTGTGCTTTTTGAACGCTTGAGGGAATGATAACAATTTTAGAGTATCTCTGTGGTTTAATATTTCCATCAATGTTTCATCTCCGAATCGATCAGCAAAATAAAGCACTTTCGAAAATCCGTCGTTATGAGGATCTTTGATTTTATGAACAGAGTTTTTTAGAACATGGTATTTGTGGGAAATATCAAAACGATATGGCCTCCACTTTTCAGTATAATACTCAGCTAAACCTTCAATAAACCATAATGGTACGTTACCATATAGTCCACTCATAGGAAATGGAATCCACGACTTTGTCACGTTAAAAAAAACTAAATGTTGCAATTCGTGGGCTAATACATGCTCTAGCCATTTATTGTCAATTAATTCGATTGCTTCATCATTTTGGTCTACCCAAATAACTGTATAATTTGCCGCAACAGCAAACCCGTTAGCAATTTCATCTTCTGAAGTAAAAATAATATCCAGCCTTCTGAGGGAGTCAATGCCTACCTGCTTCATTAAAGTAGGTCTAATTTTTTCAGCTATATTCGCACCTTTCAAGGCAATATCATAGATGCCATCATGAAAGTGTATATTAAAATTATCTGTTTTTATTGTGTTCCACTTCAGCTCTGGATGTGTACGATTATTCCATGCCCAAGCACCTTGTGAATAAACAAAATTTATTAACAGGTATAAGAATAATATTTTTTTAGTCATTAAGGATGTTCAAATCTTTTAGTTCTTCTATTAACTCTAGAGTGTTTTTATAGTGTACTCCATGCAAACCTACGTGGTTTGCCCCGGTGATATTATCTTTTAAATCGTCAATAAACACGCAACTTTCTGGAATCTCTTTAGCAGCCTCACATGCGATCTGATAAATCTTTTTTTCAGGCTTTCGGGATCCTACATCATACGAATAGATCGCACCATCCACTAAATTTGGGAATTCATAATTACCTTCGACCTCATTTTTTATGTGTCTCGAGTTTGTATTAGACAAAAGCCAAATTTTGTAGGAAATCTTTAGTTTGATTAATATATCTACTACATCCATTTCATCGCCTAAAAGCATAGACCATGCATCCCAAAATTGATTTTCTGTTAGACAATTTTTGCCCGGTAGTGAATTTTTACATGATTGATACCAATCATGGTCAGCTATCTGTCCTCGTTCATAAGAATCATGTGCTTCTACAGGAAAAGAATTTTTTACAATATCAAAAGGGATATCTGTAATAGACGATATTTTCTTAATCATTTTTTCGGGATGGATGTGTAGTAAAACTCCGCCAATATCAAAAAATATTACCTTTATAGATTTGTTATTTACCATTTAAATGGCCCTTCTACAGCATACCATAGATATAGTGTAACTATCGTTCTATATGGCTCCCATTTTTTAGCTGTTTCATTCATATAATTAATGGTTGGTGTTTCATCTAACGAATAAACAATTTGAAAGCCTTTTTGCACACCTAGATCCGTTGCTGGGAACACATTAGGTCTTCTAAGAGTAAATATTAAAAACATTTCTGCTGTCCATCTCCCCACACCTTTTATCATTGTAAGCAGTTTTAATATTTCTTCATCGTTCATCAATAATAAATTTTCATTATTAATCAATTTTCTTTCATAAGCCTCTGCAATATTTTTCATATAACTGGCTTTCTGTCTTGATAGACCAGCGCTATATAAATTATTTATATCAATGTCCAATACTTCTCTGGGCTTTATATTAATTCCCGAGCTAAACAATGCCAAAAATCTATCGGATATTGTTTTTGCAGCTTTCCCACTTATTTGCTGATAAATAATCGAACGGCAGAGCGACCAAAAATAATTTGTTTCTATTTTTAATTTAGGGATATCAAACCCACTAAAAAGGTATTTCAGAATTGGGTCAATGGATGATAATTGATTAACACCATAAACAATTGTTTTATCGTTGAGAACTATCGAATACATAGAAAAATTTTGTGTAGGAGTTAAAAATTGATCTAGATGTTTATTAGTCTAAAACAACTAAATCCTTTGTGGTTTTATTCAGTATTTCACAGTCATCTTTATTAATAATGACATCATCCTCAATCCGGACACCGCCCCAACCAGCTAAGTATATCCCCGGCTCAATTGTCATTACATTATTTTCCGCTAAAACATCTACGCTAGCTGGTGAAAATCTGGGCGATGTATGAATCTCTAATCCAAGCCCGTGACCTGTCCCATGCGTATAATATTCACCATACCCCATTTCATGAATGTAATCTCTGGTTGCTGAGTCTACATCTTTACAAGAGACACCAGCCTTTGCGATATCACAACCTCTCTGCTGTGCCTCTTTGACAATAGCATAAATCTCATGGTGTTTATCAGTGGCCTCTCCAACAACTGGCGTGCGAGTCATATCCGCATGATACCCAGCATACTTTGCTGCTGCGTCGATTACAATAAAATCACCTTTTTTAAATTCTCTATCCGTGGGGACTGCGTGCGGCAAAGCACCGTTTGGCCCTGTAGCAACGATTGGCGAATAGGCCTCTCCATCTCCATACTCCCGGTACTTGGAAACTAAAGTATTTGCGACTTGTTTTTCAGTGTAACCAGGACGAAGCATCGGAAGAATTTCTTCATATACCTTATCAGTGATATCAACCGCAGTACGTATTGCATCTAGCTCTGTTTCATCTTTAACTGATGCTAAATCTTCAAGAATCATTTTTGTGCTCTCCCAGTTTATACCGGAAAACATTTTTTTCATTGAATCATAAAGTGTAAAGTTGACATGGTCACCCTCAAACCCAATTTTTGTGTCGTTTTTTAATAGTTCGTTCTTTTTTATAATAGAAAGATTTGTGTCCATATCTATATAGCGATCAAAACCTTTTACCTGTTCTTTTGACTGCTCAATATATCTACCATCTGTAATAAAATATTGTCCGGACGGAGTAACCAAGCAAGTCCCAGCAGATCCTGTAAACCCACATATATAGCGTATATTCGTGAGATTAGTTATCAGTATCCCATCAAGGCCACTATCAGCTATCATATTTTTTAATTGCTGTTGCCTATCAAAATAAATTTTTTCGGTCATAATTATTTATTTTCCTTTTCAGAAGTTTTTATCAATGCTTTCACTGCATCTCTTTCTAGACGAATCATATCAGGGTCTTCGCCTTTTTGTTCTAACAGGTCCAGAACCTCAAGAGCCTGATAAAACAAAGCCTGATTTTTCAAAACATTTACAAGAGTAAATGTGGCAAGTCTGACACTTACGTTTAAAGATTCACCAGATTGAGATGATTTTTTTGTGGTTTTTCTTGCTAATTTTTTCGGATTTTTTGTAGGTGAATTCTTTTGTTGTGATTTATTTTTACTCTCTGATTCAACCTTCTCAATAAATTCTTTTGCAGTTTGGTTAGATGGATCAAGATCCAAAACTTTTTTCCAGGAAGTGAGTAGTCTAGATGGAGACCTTCCTAAAACTGTCTGAATCTCACAAAGCATTATAGCGGCCTGTATGTTATCTGGGCTGTATTTTAAGGCATGTTTAATTTCTTTTTCTGCCCCTTTCAGATTGCCGTCTGCTTTTTCAACTTGAGCAAGTACAAACCTGCCAGAGGCATCATTTTTATGGTACCCTAAGCCAATATTACAAACTTTTCTTGCCCTTCTAAAGTCTTCCTGATTCAAATAAATATCTGCGAGAACCGGGAATAAGATTGTATCAAAATGATCAGCAAAATAAAGTTCTATCTCTATCTGATTTTTTAAATCCATTTTATTGCCTATATTTTTCGACCCAATTAGTTATATAATCTATTGTCTCATTAACTGGTGTTCCTGGGCCATATAATTTACCCACACCAGATTTCTCAAGAGATTCTATATCTTTTTTGGGTATTATCCCACCACCTATTAATAGAACATTTTCTAATTTTTTTTGTTCCATTAAATCCACTATACGCGGAAATATAGTATTGTGGGCATTGTTTAAGCTAGACAAGGCAATAACATCAGCGTCCTCTTGAACCGCGGCTGAAACTATCATTTCTGGGGTCTGCCGGAGCCCAAGATATATGACCTCCATTCCAGCGTCTCTATACGCAGCTGCTAAGACTTTTATTCCTCTATCATGACCATCTAAACCAGGCTTTGCCATCACAATTCTTATTTTTCTATCCATATAACAATAAAATTAATTATCCTACAACTGACTTCATAATTAATAGTTTTCTCTTCGGTTTTTAATAAATTATTAAAATAGTATATTGAAATATCCAAATTGGAGAATTTTATATTGGAACAAGACAAAAAAACCGCGCTCATTCATTATCTAGAAGAATCTGTCATCACAATAATTGGGATAGCAATATTCTTAGGCTTGTTATGGTACAGTGATTTTAATTTTAGCTTTAGAATATTATCACTATGGATATTTCTATTTAATGGAATTTTATTCACTTTTTGGTTATGGAAAAATGATTCTAAAAACTGGGAAAAGGCTGTTTTGGGTATATACTTTATATTAGTTGAGATAATTATTTTATTAGGGGGAAAATAAATTTTATAGTTCTTTAGAATTAATAATAAATGTTGCTGGTCCTTCATTAACAAGTTCTATGTCCATCATTGCTCCAAACTCGCCGGTTACAGTATTTAAACCTTTATCTCTAAGTCTATTAACCATATGATCATAAATCTCTAATCCTCTATCAGGATTTTCAGCGTTAATAAAACTCGGCCTTCTTCCTT
>Ga0208766_1000675_pt1 | contig 18634 bp, 17 predicted proteins | sample ETN01SmetaG_3_FD_185792 | JGI IMG/M metagenome (GOLD analysis project Ga0208766, IMG submission 185792) | Marine microbial and viral communities from oxygen minimum zone, Eastern Pacific Ocean - ETNP2014F12-01SV263 (SPAdes) (version 2) | ecosystem: Environmental > Aquatic > Marine > Oceanic ... | reverse complement strand
GAAACGCATACTAGGTTTTTGCCTACCAGAAAAGGAGAACTCAATGAAAGCCAGCACTTACCCAAGGAAAAACATCCAAATAAGCAAGAAAGTGGCTTTATAGGGCTGATGGGCCGTTCAAAAATCACCACAGACAGTATGCCTACTGGGCCATTCACCGACTTAGAAGAAAGCAATATCCCATTTTCTCCACTACTTTCCGAAAATAATTCACCCACTTTTGACACTAAAGCTCCAATCATCGAAACTCGGAGCGACCGCTCATCAAACTTTGACGGAACAAAGGTATTCTCCTCCGAGGGGGAGTTGTGGACGGTTGATTCGGAAATGGAAACGACCCTCCTAGAGGACCCCAGTATTCACCCAGTAGAGGCACAGCTCGCCCCCCTAGGCCAAGCAGAAATCCCATATGATGCAGAACCATCGATCGATATAGCAACGAAAAACCCACTCGAAAAAACTCATTCTGCTCCGGAATGGGCATCAGAAACCGACATCGACCAGACTCATCTTCAATCACTTAGCGATGCTGAGAAGCTAGTCGTTTCCATCTCAAGAGATAGGGAGGTTTCCCCTTCGGATCCTGAGATTCAAGCTCGTTTGGAGGTCGGCCGACCTCGTTTATCACAGATTTTCAACTCACTCAGAAGGTCTGGCATACTCTGTGTCCGCAAGAAAGGAAGATCCAGACTTTTCAAGTTGAGTGACCAAGCATCGGATCTAGTCTAGTGGGTGATGAATTGAAGGATGTAATCTCGAATGAGCGGATGGAAAAGTACTTTCTTTTGTCCTCTGAAGCTAGGTCAAAGGCAACTCCGTCAGTGAAAAATGATGATGAAGAAGCCAAACTTGCAGACATGCTTCAGATGTTTGACTCATATGTCTCGGACGCTCGCCATTTTGCTGCCTCGGGCGACTTGGTAAGTGCCTTCGGAGCGATAAATTACGCACATGCCTGGATCGACGCCGCTGTACGAATTGGATTTATGAACGGGCATGGGGATGACCACTTGTTCACCCTTCCTGCAGATGAAGGAGTCGGGGAGTGAAAAAACTAAGTCTCAACCAATCGCAATCTCTTACCGGACGTGACTTCGATATAGGAACTCCCCGAACCAATCAAGCGCCTTTTCAGTTCCTTGTCAACTGTAATTACTGGCCAAGAGTTTTGGACAGAGAGTCTAAAAAGTTCGTCGTCAGGATGCCCAGACCCCTCACTATCGATTTCTTTGGACTTGCTAAATAGGATTTCCAGGAGTAAACCTCTCTTATTTGACGAGATCATTTCCAACTCACCCTTTACTCCTTTGGTAATCCAAATATCAGCTTCTCCAACGACCTCTAAGATGGCCAAATCCAAATTTACTCCCGCTTCAACCAATGATATCCAGCCACAGGAATCGATAAGAACCCCGACCATACAATCATCCTTTGATGGTTCCATGCCCAATAAGGCGCCATCTCGACCCCACCCTTCTGGATAATGTGATTCTACTACCAGTTTTCGCACAGATCGGAAGCCTGAGCCCCAAAGTTGTTTGATTTCCCTTTATGGATGAAACCGTCCCCACACTTGTTGCAGTGGCGGAATTTATCATCAGCATCTCATTATTTTGCAGCGGCATGATAGTTTCTTTCTCTCCAGCATCACTGGAGATCATGGCCTCAAGAAGCTCCAATTCTAGTTTCAGACTCTCCCAGATAGGCGGTAACTCACCATCTCTTGCCATTACTTGGCCGGATAAGTCGTCAGCCTTGGTGATCAAAGGATCAAGCGGCGTAGATATCCCACAAAGACCTCCAGCGAAAGCTGAATCCAGATCCACACCCCCTCCTTTTATCCCCTCGATTGAAGTTCTGAGGGGCTCCCATCTATTCTTGCTGCCTTCTTTGATTCTCCTACCAGGGGCGATAAGTATGCTATCCCCGACTTTGAAGGAACCTTCCACAATGCTCCCTCCAATCACCCCTCCTCTGAGTTCGGACGGTCTTGAACCCGGCCGATTAACATCGAACGACCTAGCAACATACATCAGTCCACCTTCATCCTTTGATCGATCAGGGGTGGGAATGGTCATCTCTATAGTTTCGATCAAAACATCAAGGTTTACATCATGATGGGCAGAGATTGGGATAATGGGTGCGTCTTCTGCAATCGTTCCCTTAACAAACTGCTTTATTTCTTCATATGATTCCATCGCTCTCTCTCTGCTAACTATGTCTATCTTATTTTGAACAACAACTATGTTTTCAATTCCAGCGATCTCTAGGGCTGCTAGGTGTTCTTTGGTCTGTGGCTGGGGGCATTTTTCTGTCGCTGCAACTAATAGCAACGCCCCATCCATGATGGATGCACCGGAAATCATCACTGCCATCAGTGTCTCATGTCCCGGTGCGTCTACAAATGATACAACTCTGAGCAACTCTCCATCGTCACTCTTGTTCTCAGGAGGCTTCCCCCTTGGATAGTGTACCCCATCACTAGTCTTGAAAAATGACGTATCTGCGTATCCCAGCTTAATACTGATCCCCCTCTTCCTTTCTTCCGAGTGAGTATCAGTCCAGGTTCCTGAGAGGGCCTTGGTTAGTGTAGTCTTCCCATGATCAACATGGCCCACCATGCCGATATTGACCACTGGCTGTTTGGCACTTGTTTTGGACAACTGGGGCACCTCAGTTATCACTCCTCTTCCTCAGATGAATGGGTATTCGGCGCTTCCTCGCCTTCGATAATTGCTGCCAATGCACGATTTCCGTATTCAATAACCTTTAGATTAATCTGCCGGGTTTCTTGGCTGATCACATTGCCCCTTAGGTTTCTCCTCCTTCTCAATCCATCGTATTTGTAGCGGTAGGTTTTCCCATTCTTGTTCACGTATTTCTTACCCTTGTAACCTATTCCTGCCGTTATCAGTACTGATTTGACTCCAGAACCGTCTAATTCTGGCCTCATTGCCCTGCCTGTTTGGTCGGAGCCCCCAGTAATCTGCAATTTGTAACCAGAAAGGGCCCTATCGCCCTCTCCCACAAAAGTACCATCTACTAAGTCACCTATTTTTTTCCCAAGGAAGTGGTTGAAGTTTGATCCAATAATCTCGACAGAAAATGACCTTCCTCCCGAAGAGGGGTTTGTGTCATTCACCACCGCCTTGAACGCTTGTTCTCCTGCCATCTGGACACCTTAGACGCCACACCGACATAAGTCTCATTTAAGAGCGGTTCGGAGGGCATCCCCTCATCCTCACCACAGCTCCCTTTCAATTCTACTTTCTAGAACCGCCGGAGATGAGCTAGACATGGTGATGCTTTGGGTCCTTCCTCTTCCATGAGCGGAATTGGTCGTGACAGTAATAATCAGGCCTATGGATTCAAGCTGCTTGATATGCTTCCAGAAGGTAGTATACCCCCTAGCTCTCTCCCCGAATTCTTCACAAACCAGCTCGTAGAGTTTACGCGCATCACCGCTGTTAATATCGGATGCCTTCTTCAATCTCCTGCAAATTCCTAGCAAAACCAACTTCTGATGCTTTCCCAGATGGTCAATTTCACTGGGTTCTATGGAGGGGGGACGAAGTGTACTGGGCCTCACATCATCGAGCAATATCTCCCCTCTGCCATCTTTTTCTGCCCTTCTAACAGACTCCTCTAGAAGTTCTATCGCCAATCTAGCATCCCCACCCCCATCATTGGCGATGTCCCCGATCTTTAGCAGGACCTCTTCGCTCGCAGAACCAGGCCTACACGCTTCTGCATACCTCTGACGTGCAATTCCAGACAACTCCCTTGAGCCATAGGGGGGTAAGACGATGTAGTTACTATTCCCCAGACGCGATTTGACGGCCTTTTCGAAAAGGCCAAACAATGTTTTTTCCTGACTGACCAGTATCAATGAAACGGTACCCTGAACCGCCTGACCCTCGTCGATTCTTAGGAGCTTGTATATCAGGTCCGAGCTATCCCTTCTTACTAGAACATCCACTTCGTCCAGAATTAGGAGTAGATGATTCTCGCGTGCAATTAGGTTCCTGCGGATGTTTTGAATCATCTCTCCTGAACTGAAACCACGTTCCGGGTGTCCCGAATCTAGAGAAATTGCGATTTGCTGCAGTACTTGGGCGGTTGTTGGGTGATTCCTGCAGTTGACATGTGACATGACAACCTTTCTGCGGCCTTCCAACTTGCCAATCAAATCCATACTGAATCTTTGGCTCAATACTGTTTTCCCCGATCCAACGTTTCCAGTAATTACCGCCCTGCAACTAACATTGCGACTTTCAATCCCAATAAACATGGAGGCCATTTCCTCAAGTTGTTTTTCCCTGCCAATCAGTTCAGGAGGTGTCCAGTCAAAAGAAAATGGCTCTTTCGAGATCAAAACCTTGCCGGCACCGATCCTATCAAGGTACTTCGCCATCGGAACGAGTCCCAGTTCAACGTTCTTAGACTATTGGGGGCCCAAATTACCGCATTTTGACGATTAAGGATAAATTATCACTGTCATTTTCGGTGTTTTGATAGACTCCTACCTCTTACGAACGATTGGGGGAACTCATGGCGCTCAAGGACAGAGTTAAGGAACCGACCATATTGAGCTTGATGGCAGCATCGGTTTTGGCCTTCTTCCAATTCATTAACAGTCTCGGCGTGACCGATAATTTGGCATTCCGCCTGAACCTCATCGATAGCCAGAATGGCCCATATGAGAAATTTATGATAATTCCTACTGGAATGTCAGGCGAGTTCTGGGGGCCATTAGGGATAGATTGGAGGGACTATGCTATTGTTGGATTCTTAATTTATACTCTGGCCGGATTGTGGCTCCATCGCCCAATAGATCCAAGGGCGCACATCAAACCCAAGGCGAAAAAGAAAATTATCACAATCCGATCGCCCTGGTCATTAAGATTGGGAATGTTGACATTTTTTATTGCCATCATTATGATCGCAAACAAGCGCGGCTCATTCGCCAAATTTATTGGAAGTGTTAAGGGTAAGAAGGACCATGAAGGCCAGTATACCTTTTCTGATGGCTCTCTGGAGATCGAACCATTGGGGTGGACAATAATGGATTATCTTGAAATTACAGCAGCCTTCCTGTTATTCATTCTTGCGATGTGGAGAGCAATAAAATTGGATACAACAAAATTGATCCCGTTCGAGAGTAAGGTGATGATAGACAAGGTTTGGGTAAACTCAGATAAGTCAGAGAGGGTCAGCCTTTCTGATAGAGATAAGGGAGCTTCGCTAATAAACGAGGCAGTCACCGACTTGATCAGCATGGTCTCGGCCTCAGCCTCGCTAAAAGCAGCAGGAGCTTCCCTTGATCAGGGTAATGTCAGGGGGGCCTTCAACAAGTGGCAGAATTTAACACACAAGAAAGGAGTGCAAAACAATGACTGGAAAGGCCTCTCGGAATCACTCGATGATGTTGGTAAGTTTAAGAGCGAGGATGAGGAGGAGTAGGAACAAACCAAGCAAACAACCATCAATGGAGGTCTGAAATGTCAGAAGAAATCACAAGAGAGGAAGCCACTGAGAAGCTCGAGTCAATTTTCAGGTCTAACTTGGAAGGGGAGGAGCTGGACAAGCTGATCGACAGCATACCACAGAGGCTAGACAAGTTCGAAGGTAAGTGGCCCAAGCTCATTTCCTGGGCCGAGGAGAAGTTCGGAGCCGCCGATGCGGAGGGTGATTCCGACGCAGAGGAGCCCACTGGGGAGGCCGAGGAGGCCGAGGCGGAACCAGAGCCAGAGAAGAAAAAGAGAAGGGGATTTTTCTCCGCATTTGGAAAGTCCAAGGAAGAACCAGAGGCCGAGGCGGAGACGGAGGATTCCGAAGCAGAGGAGCCCACTGGGGAGGCCGAGGAGGATTCCGAAGCAGAGGAGCCCACTGGGGAGGCCGAGGAGGAGGATTCCGACGAAGATTGGATTGTACTAAAGCAATCATTGATCTCTGATCCGGAAAAATCTGAGACTTGGAAAGCATTAGCCGATTACTTCGCTTCAAGGGGCAATAACGGCCGATCAGAGGCATGTAACGACGCCGCAGACGCACTTTCTTGATTTTTTATTATTGATGAAAATTAATATGTCACTCTTTTTCCCGAGGGGCGGGGAAACTACGATGTCTAGGGAGATTAACGCAGCAAAATTCGCATTCCTACTACTCGCAGCCTTTGAAATATTGAATTATTTCGAGACTCTCGGCGATGGAAAATTGTATTTGATTGATCTTTTTACAGATTCGGGAAAAGAAGCCTTCCGCCCCTCTGATGGACTCAGCTCCCAGGATCTTGCCATATCGCTGACAATTGCCCTTCTCGGCCTTTTCCTATACAGCTCACGAGAACACACAAGGACCACTCAAATCCCTGAAGATGTTGCCGTGCGCTTAGTTCATGACAAAAAGAAAGCCGAGAAGAAGGCCGCAGACGCAGTTAAGCAGGCAAAAAAGGCCGAGAAGAAGGCAGAGGAAGCCGAGAAGAAGGCAGAGGAAGCATCAAGCGACGACAATGAAGCCGACTTCGACGACTTCGACGACTTCGACGACTTCGACGAAGAAGACTCTGACTCTGACTCTGACGAAGACGCTGACGCTGACGAAGACGCTGACTCCGACGAAGACTCTGACGCAGCAGGAGATTCAGATTCTGTGGACGAGGCCTTAGAAGATCTTCTAGAGGAGGCCGCAGAATCAGAAGCTACTGGAGTCAGAGCTGCTAGGATGATCAGGGAAGGGAACTTCGATGGGGCCTTGGAGGTTTGGAAGAAAGCTACTGCACAGGATGGGGAGAATCCCGAAAATTGGAAAGGACTTGCAGGGGTACTAGAGAAAATGGGCGAGGAACAAAAGGCTGAGACAGCAAGGGAACATGCTAATCGTTTGGAGACCCAAGCTATTTCGCAAGCCACCGGTAGGAAGATGGAAGACATAATCGCGGATCTTTTAGATGACGGGGTACTCAATTTCAGCGCTGGTGCTGACGCAAAGCCTCAGGGTGAGAATGAGCCTGAGATTAAGGAGAACACCGGCGATGATGATTTGACCCAACTACCTGGGATTGGCCCGGTTGGCATGCAGAGACTCAACTTCGTCGGCATTACAACCTTTGAGCAATTAGCACAGAAAAGCGATGAAGAAATTGCTGAGATCATCAAAGCTAGAAAGCTTGAATCTTGGTCTTCCATGGCCCGAATGTTGGCCGAAAAGGAATAACTAGGCTCAGTTTTACCAACTTTTTCCGCATAGATAATATATTAGTCGCTAGGCTAGTGGGGTGATAACATGGTTGAATTAGACAACAACGTAAGAATGGTTATGCTAACCTTATTGGCCGTAATCTTGGTCTTCGAACTGCTAAATATCCCCGGCATGCTTGGTGGGGGTGACAAGCTGTTCCTGATGGATCTCATTGGGATTGGTGATTTGGACGCCTTTAGGCCTGACACCGGTCTGAGCGAACAGGACTATGCTGCCTTCGCTGGAATCGCTGCCCTTGGTGCCGGATATTTCATGACGGCTGAGGACGAATTAGATTGGGAAGCCCTCCTAAGTGATGACGACGAAGAAGAGTAATCTTCCTCTTTCTACCAATAGCGAATTCTAGATACCTCTCTAGGGTATTTCGTCGAATTGATATCCATTCTCCCACTTCTTTTCCCCTAATGAAACTTCGAGCTCGAAGGGGGTTATGAGCGGCTTCGAATATCTTGTTGAATCATCAATGGCTATTCTCGGACATGCAGTGTTCACGAAGGCATCAACCGGGTAAAAATCAATCAATTCCGGTCCCACATGATCCAAAGCAAGAAGATATCCCTTCTTATTGTGCCTTTGTAGCAACTTCTTCATCCGAATAGCAAGATTCCTCCTCATCTGACCCGGCTTTTCACCAATCAATATTCCAAAAGAGTCAGATTCGCCAACTGCCATTATCAAACCGAACCTCTGTCTCAGTATCCTCTCAATCCGCTCAAATGACATCTCCGACGCTTCTCCAGTATAAGGATCAAGAAGCGCAAGCGGTTTGCCAGTGTGAAGAACAAGTCCTATTGGGTGGAAATCTCCGGAACCAAGGAATAAGTAGTGTCCAATTGTGGCATCGTCTCCTGAGTAATTGCATCCAAGAACCTGCCCGGGAAATGTCAGCCTATCTCCTCCCACGGGAATTGTCACATCAAATCCGGCTTCTTCTAGTCTTTTCTTGAATTTCTCAAGAAGATGTAGGTGCTGAATTGATCCCACCAAACCCAGTCTATTGCCAGATAGTGGAGAATCTCTTCCGACAGCGTCCAGAAACTTGGCCCTCGCCTCCTCCTCACTTATTTCCACATCTTTCGATAAATTTGTCCGTCGAACATTAGCAATATTGCGATGTTTTTCCAGAATTGGATATATTTCTGCCAATTCCGGATCCCCATCGTATGTCACAGGTATGAAGTGAGTAGGCATCCCAGACTCAATGTTCATCTGACTGTGACCCATGTGGGCCACTAGTTCGACACCCATCATCTTCATCTTATCATGAACCAAATCACAAGCACCATAGCAAGGATCCGCAGCTAGGATCACTTTTGCTTCTGATTCTGACTCTATTCTATCAATCATCTCAAGGGCTTGGATCTTCAAACCCTCTGGGACCTGAAGTGCAACCAATCGATTGTCATTCGCTTTGATCCTGTCCACCAACTCATCGAGTTTGAAGTCGTGCCTTTCTAGGTCCATTCCAATCACTCAACGATTTCCACTCTTCCATCGATGATTTCAATTTTAGCCAAGGTTCTAATCGGCCATTCTGGGCGTTCATTAGCTAATCGCTCCCTCCCTTTTCCCTTCTCTATAGCGACAATGACATCCTGGAGTATTGCTCCCATTCCCTCTAGTGCTTCCAACAGGGGCTCCAAGGTCCCCCCAGTAGAAATCACGTCGTCTACAATCAGAATTCTCTCTCCAGGATTGATATCATTGATGTAGGCAGTCGATTTTGAATAGCCGGTTGAAACATCTACTCCCACTTCACCCTTCATCCCATAGGACCTCTTTCTAATAACGACAGTTGGTTTTCCAGTGACTTCTCCAACTGCTGCCAACAAAGGAAGGCCCATTGCCTCTACACTCACTATCAAGTCTACCTTGGACCAATCAACCATTTCTACAATCAGATCCCTAGTAGCTCTTAGGACATCGGCATCCATTCGGGGTATCCCATCGGATATTGGATGGATGAAGTAGGGATAGTCCCCCTTCCAAATTATTGGCGCACCCTTGAGGGAGTTTTGTAAAACACTCAATGGATTATTGGTTGACATTGACATCCGACTTCAGACGAGGCCCTTCAAATGCTCGGAACCCTCAACGACCTTTATTGAGCATGGGGTGGGAAATTTGCATCCTGCCTTCCTTAGCGATTCTCTTGCCGCAGCGTAGTGCTCCGCATCAGTCTTCACTGAAACCACTGTTTGACCTCTTTTCACTCGAGCGGCAGTTCCTACATTCTTCCCGTAGGATAAACGCATCCCTTGTGAAACCCTGTCCGCTCCAGCACCAGTTGCTTGCTTGTTCTCCCTTAGGATTTGATGTGGGTAAGTGTGTACTCTGAGAGCGTAACCATCGATTCCCGCACCCTCCCTGATCGTGGCGTTGGCAACCTGTCTTGCCGCCTCTAAAGCTGAATCCCGGATCTGACAAGAATTGTCAACTTGTAACTCAATACTTATCTGGAAATCTCCGGCCTCTGCCCTCGTTCTATTACCCATGTGATATCGAAGAATTCGATTATTGGGAACTCCTCCTGAGTACTCCCTCCTAGTGAAAGATTGACCCTTGATCTGGCGGTACATCTTTGCAGGTTTCCGCGCCATTCAATTACCTCGTTGGGCGGCCACTGACCATCCGTATTTAACACTGAGGCACTCCTAGATAAGATACTATCCAGCTAGTTTCTCACTTTCTGCTTGGACCTCTTTGACACCTATAACAATCAGAAAGAACCCCAATATCATGGATAAGCCGATTTTTTCACCCAAGAATACCCACCCACTAAGGACGCCAAAAACCGGAACAAGAAATACGTATGAGGCCGCAGAAGTGGGACCTATCCTATCGATTCCTCTGGCGAACCAGGCGTATCCCAAAACTGTGGAGAAGACTCCTAAGTAACATATTGTTGCCCATTCTTCCCAACTTGGTTCAGGCAGTTTAGAGCCCCATAGTTCCACCAGCATCCATGGGGTCAACATCACCCATCCAACAATTGAATACCAAATTACAATTTCTAGAGTCGATATATCCTCATACCTAGCAAGTGTTATCTTTGTCAGGTTGCTTGTTGCCGCCCAACAAAGTGCAGCCAGAACAATCATTGAATCTCCAATCAGCCTATGTTCCAATGGAATCTCAGTATTCGGACTCCAACCTACAACAACCAAGACTCCAGCAATCCCAATTAGCAGCCCAGCCCCCATCCTCTTGGAAATTTTCTGACCGAGCATTGGAGATGCTAGAAGAACTGTGAATACCGGATTAATTGGAATAATTAGCGATGCATCACCTGCAGCCGTCCATCTCATTCCGTGCATAAATAGGAGTTGGTAAACCATAGTGCCCAGTAATGCAAGCCAAGAAATCAATTTCCAAACCTCTCTATTTGCAGGCAGTAGACTCAAACCCCTACTTCTGCCTATGACAATGAACCATGCAACGAATGTGATCACAACGACGGCATACCTTAGCCATGCTGCTGTGGCAGGTTCTAATGCCGCCCTGTTACCTTCGTCCAGGCCAAAGCTCAGAAATCTTCCAGCGGACCATGTTGAACCCCAAATGATGGCAACCATTAGTAGTAGCAAATGAGTGGAGAAATCATTCCTCCAAGATGTACTTGCCATTTTCTCACCATCTAGCTATACAATAATTAGACCTATCAACTTGCTCCAATACTCAGTATTCATTGACCAATAATTCCAAGAAATCCGGGATCCGTTATCGAAGAAATCTTGCAGTCTTCAATTTCAGCTCCAACTGCACTCGCCAGAACAATTGCCGTCATAGCAATTCTGTGATCCCCGAATGTCTCCACAACTTTCTCCGGACTCTTTGGACACTGATTACCACCAACTTCTAATCCATCATCGGTTCTAAAGGCCTCAATTCCAAACGTTTTCAGCAATTCTATCGTCGTGATAATCCTATTTGACTCCTTATTTGCCGAATGTGCAACTCCCGTAATCGAACCACCATTGCCCAGAGAGATAATTGCAGTCGCAGGAGTCATGATATCACTAGCATCACTCAGATCAATACTAATGCCACTATCCTCCTTGATTTGATTTATCGCCATCAGGAGCTTAGGATCCATCAACTCCAGTTCATAGTCAATTAGTGAACTGACACCATGCAACTTATCGAAAAGCATCGACATTGGAATCAGACTATGTTCGCCTGGAATATTAACCAAATCTGGAGTCGAAACTTCCCATGGTCCCAACAGTGCCCGGTCTTCTTCAATTGACCCTGGCCATCCACACTCTCTGCAGAGATTAATTGTCAGATCTAAGTAACCCCTACTGACTGGTTTTCCAATGATACTTATTTCTATGTCATTTGGGAAATTTGTGGAACCAATAATCAATGCAGTAAGTGATTGACTGGAATTAGACTGATCCAAAATGGCGGTTTTCTTCTGAATGGGTCCAGAAATGGTGTATGGAAAACCACCAGAATTCACCTCGCAACCCAGTCTCTCCAGAATTGTCACTAAAGCGGAGAAATCCCTACCCCTTAGCGATTGATCGCCATCAATATTGATTGAAGAACCAAATCTCGTCCCAACGGCCATCAATATTCTCGCCGTTGTCCCCGAGTTGCCACAGTTTAGGTTTCTTTCTGGCGGGGAGAGGCCATTTTCGACACCCACAACTCTCCAATTACTATCTTCCCTCTCAATAGCCACTCCCATTTCCTCCAGACATAATCCCATAGAAGCAATATCATCGCCAATAGGGCCTAAGAAGTGTAGATCAGTGACGCCTCTTGATTGAGCAGCTAGGATTAACCATCTTATCATGTGACTCTTTGATGGTGGCAGTCTCCATTCCACATTTTCAGGATCATCTATCCTGGCTACTCGCATCAAATGTTTCGAAGCGTCTAGCTTTGTTCAATGCTCTTATGGATATCCGAACGGATCCATTCCCCAAAATCAGACACCTCGTCCCATTCTTTCGCTATTTCGTCAATAACGCTTCTCTTCATCGTCTCTCCCAGTGAACCAGTCATTTTTACCAGATTGTTTCTATGCAATATTTTTGGACTTAGGCCAGGAAGAAGTATTGCAACAGCTCTGGGAACTCTTCCAGGGTAAACCTCATTCACATGCCTTACTATATTGGTTGTACAAGTATTCGTTATCGTATTGTACCACTCTGGATACTTGCTAAGTTTGTTGGTTCTCCTGAGATATGACTCCAGCATTTTTCTCTCATTCCCCGGTCCAAGAACCACTGCCTCAAAGAGATGGGTAGCTGAATTTTTCCTGCACCTTGTCCTCACTCCAATCGCATCTCTTTCTGTCGCCCAAACATAGATCAGCTCATACCGCCTGAATAAACCCCGGATTGGATGGTACCTCTCCCCTTGTTCCCTCCGGACCTCTATTGAGCATGCAACCCTAGTCCCATCCTCCGTCTCGAAACTTAGAATTGTATGTGCCATTTGCCGCCGTGAAGGATCAAAATACTCCAAGATGAACCAAATTTTTGTAACCTCATCTAATCTTATCTTTACATCTATCCAACGCTCGTCGAAGTCCCTAGTTCCTCTCCACTCAAAGTCCCTCACATTCCTAATTGTAACCTCTTCCCCGTCAAACTCAGCAGTGGCCATCCTCTTGTTATCATTAACCCATGATCTATCGTTAGACGCCTTTAGACTAAGGTGCCTTAGGACCATCCATCCCAGTATAATCGCCCCAATGATGAGTGCTATATTTATCCAGAGATTATTGTAAGGAAACAATTTTTCAGCACTCCAATGTCGTCCGTTATACTCTTTGGAGGCATATCTTCCAATGAAACCTCCCTTTCTAGATGGCGCGGCAGGGGAGATTCGAACTCCCGAGGTGAGACACCACTGGATTAGCAATCCAGCGCAATGGCCAGGCTATGCGACTGCCGCAGTAAATCTTCGACCAAAGGCTCGTGCTTAAGCAGAACGGTTCCGCTACTCTTCCTCTGATACCTCTTCTGAGGAATCTACCGGATCAACCAGTTCGGAAGGAAGTCTCGCTACGAATACAATTTCGTCAATGTATCCAGTCCTATCTGAATTGCGAAGCTCCATGATCCGTGTTCCCTTTGTGACCTTGCCCAACGTCTCCTTGGTCTGTGCTGCCGCCATTCTAATCATCATACCCGAGCCTGTAAGCATAAACAACTGATCCCCCAAATCCGGTATCTGTCGGACGCTAACTATCTGGTCCCCTTCTCGCAGAGACATGGTTCTTACCCCCTTTGTACCACGATTTGTTCTTCTGTAACCGTCTCTCTCATGCAAAGGGTCTCCATTCTCATCCGTCCCATGATCCAGGGGAACCATCTTCCCAGAACCAAGTCTGCTCCTCTTTGCCATTCCAAACTTGGAAATGGTGAGCACGCTTGTGTTGAAATCATCTGTGACAATCATGCCGATTACACTGTCCCCCTGGCTCAGTTTCATCCCTGAGACTCCTTGACTGACTCTTCCTTGCACCCTTACTACGAAAGTAGTCATAGTCTCACCAGTCTCGGGGGAAACTCTAGACCGTTCCTCTGCGGGCATAAACCTACAGGCATTCCCAAGAGCCGAGACAAGCACTACATGGTCCGAATCAGTTGCCGGTCTGACAGTGACAAGCGTGTCCTCTTCGCCCTCAGCGAATCTTAAGGCATACTTCCCATTTCGATTAATCCTGACGTAGTCAGATAATCTGCTTTTCTTGACTCTCCCGTTCGAGGTGGCGAAGATTAGATAATGTCCTTCTGGATTTTCTATCAGCCCCCTGTTCATTGGTAGGATAGAGATTACTTTCTCTTCTTCTCTTATCCCACTGAGCAGATTCCTGATGTGTGAACCTCTACCGTATCTACTAGCAGACGGTGTCTCCCAAGCTCTGAGTCCGTACACCCTTCCTTTGTCGGTGAAAATTAGCAATCTGTCTTTGGAAAAACAGGTTACTATCTTCGACGGGGCATCCTCCTCCTTCGTTGCGACTCCCTTGAGCCCCTTCCCTCCCCTATTTTGTAGTCGGAATGCCTCAACGGGAAGGTGGCGAATGTAGTTGTCCTGAGTTAATGAGATAACTATGGCTTGTTCAGCAATTAGATCCTCTCTGTCCATCGACAGTGGAGCCGGATCGATTTTGGTTCGTCTCTGGTCACCATGCCTATCTACGAGATCCCCTAACTCATTGCTAATTATCCCAAGCCTCCTTTTCCTGCTTCCGAGGATGCCTTCGTAGTTCACGATCGATTCCTCTAGCTTGGATAGCTCTTCAGAGACCTCCTGAACATTCATTTTAGTCAGTTGGTAGAGGCGCCTCTCAGCAATTGCCTTGGCCTGTTTTCCTGTGAAGTCGAACCTATTTATCTTGGGAAATTTTTCCTCTCCTCTGAGGTACTGCTCGAATTGATCTCGGGAATCCGAATTCCTGCCCACTTCGATTATCTCGCCCATCCTGTCTTGGGCCCTCATTAAACCCTCTAGGATGTGGGCTCTAGACTTAGCCTTGTCCAAGTCATGCTGTGTCCTACGTTCAACAACTGTTTCCCTGTGCCTGACATAAGTGTGTAGTATTGTACTGAGATCAAGCTGCACGGGTTCCCCCTTCAGTATCCCCATCATGTTGGCGGAGTAAGACTCCTGGAGTCTGCTTGACTGGTAAAGCTGGTTTAGGACCGCATGCGCGTCGGCATTCTGCTTAATCTCAATCACTACTCTGATCCCCTCCTTACTTGACTCGTCCCGAATGTCCCTGATTCCCTTGATGGCCTCCTTCTGCACTAGATCGGCAATCCCCTGCAGCATTGTGGCCTTCTTCACCTGATAAGGGATGGAGTGAACAATCAGTCGTTTACCGTTGGAATCATCCCGGATTTCAACATCCGATCTGATGTGGAATCTCCCATGCCCGGTCCTGTACATGTCTACAATCCCATCAATCCCATAGATTGTGGCCCCCGTTGGGAAATCCGGTCCCTTCAGATAATCCATATACTCCAGGGCATCTATCTTCGGAGGGTTGTCTAGGCCTATCTTCCGATCCTGCTCTACAACTCTTCCTATGTGGAAATTGATTGCGTCTACTACCTCGTTAAGGTTGTGCGGGGGTATCTTTGTCGCCATGCCTACCGCTATCCCATCACTGCCGTTCAGAAGCAGGTTTGGTAATCTGGAGGGGAGGACCGAGGGCTCTATTTCAGTTTCATCGAAGTTTGGTACCATGTCAATTGTGTTTTTGTTTATGTCATCCAGCATGTGTTGTGATAACCGGTCTAGACGACTCTCCGTGTATCTCATTGCAGCCGGAGGATCCCCGTCAATAGAGCCGAAGTTGCCCTGCCCATCAATCAAGGGGTACCTTAGTGAGAAGTCCTGAGCCATTCTGACCATTGTGTCGTAAAGTGCCTGATCGCCATGCGGGTGGAACTTTCCCATTACTTCACCAACTGATCTTGCAGATTTGCTGTATCCTTTGTCGTAGGTGTGCCCAGCCTGGTGCATACCCCATAGGATTCTTCTGTGAACGGGTTTCAGGCCATCTCGGGCATCGGGAAGGGCTCTGCCTATTATGACGCTCATCGCGTAGTTGATGTAACTCTCCTTCATCTCATCTGAGATATCTCTCCTGAGTAAATCTTCTGCCATTCCATTTACCTCAAACGTCTAGGGCCGTAACCCTCTTTGCGTTTTTCTCTATGAATTCACGCCGATCTGGAACGTCCTCCCCCATAAGGACAGAGAATAGAGAATCGGCCTCCTCGGCATCCTTGATTTCTACTTTCATCATCGTTCGACCTTCGGGATCCATTGTTGTCTCCCAAAGTTGATCAGCATTCATTTCACCTAGTCCCTTGTATCTCTGCACGTCGATTTTTGATGTAGGGGACTCCTTTTGCATCTTTCTTATTGCAGTGTCTCGGTCCTTCTCGCTATGGACCCACTCAGTGTGCTTACCTCTGGAGATGGAGAATAACGGGGGCGCAGCAATGAAGACATTTCCATTGATTATTGCTCGACGCATGAAACGCCACATGAAGGTCAGAATCAGTGTTCTTATGTGCGCACCGTCTATGTCTGCATCTGTCATGATGATGATTTTCCCATACCTCAGCTTTTCAGGGTTGAAGGCCCCCTCGTCTTCCTCTTCGTTACCCACACCAGCGCCAAGTGCCCTGATCATCCTTTGTATCTGTTCATTGGAGAAAACCTTGGTCAGATTCCTCTGCTGCCTCTCCACGTTGAGGATTTTTCCTCTCAAGGGGAGAATCGCTTGAGTCCTCCTATCTCGACCCATCTTTGCCGAGCCACCGGCGCTTTCTCCTTCGACGATGTATATCTCGCACTCTGATGGGTCCTTTGATTGGCAGTCAGCCAACTGCCCCGGCAGCCCTCCACCTTCGAGAACTCCTTTCCTCCTTGTCAGATCCCTTGCTTTCCTTGCCGCCTCCCTCGCTTTGCTTGCCAGAACTGCCTTTTCGACAATTGACTTGGCAATTGCCGGATTTTCCTCGAAGTACTCACCGAGCCTATCGTTCACGATTTGCTCAACAATTCCTGCAACCTCACTAGTTACCAGTTTGGATTTTGTTTGGGCGTTGAACGATGGGTCTGGGTGTTTTATTGAGACGACTGCTGAAACCCCCTCTCTGATATCATCTCCAGAGAGACTAGTTACATTTTTCAGCAGATTCCGTGATTGTGCGTATGAATTAATGGTTCTGGTCAATGAACTCTTCAGACCAGAAAGGTGAGTGCCTCCATCAGTATTGTGGATGATATTGGTGAAGCAGTGAATAGACTCCGAGTATGCATCGGTCCACTGCAAGGCAACCTCGACGTGCACCTCGCCCTTATCTCCTAGTTTTGAACCAATGACGTGCACCACTTCCTCATGGATTACTTCCTTATTCTTGTTCATTGCTTGAACGTACTCTCGTAGCCCCCCCTCATATTTGTGTTCGATTTCTACAGGGTCATCTCCTCGGTTATCACGAATAATGATCTGCAATCCCGCATTCAGGAATGCCGTTCTTCGGAGCCTGGTGTCGATTTGTTGGAAATCGAACTCCGTGACATCGCTGAAAATTGACAGATCGGGTTTGAAGTTTATTGCCGTTCCAGTTTTTTCCGATGCGCCAGTCGATTTTAGTGCTGCTTTCCTTTCGCCTCTTGCATATTCCTGGACCCACTCCCTACCATCTCGGTAAATTGTCATTTTCAACCTCTCTGAAACAGCATTTACGGCGCTCACGCCAACTCCATGCAACCCTCCAGCAACCTTGTATGCCTCGTTGTCAAATTTCCCACCTGCGTGGAGCTTGGTCATGATAACCTCCGCAGCACTAACTCCCTCCTCTGGGTGTTTATCCACTGGAATCCCCCTACCATGGTCAATTACCGTAATCGAGCCATCTCTTTCCAGAATTACCTCAACAGTCGAATTGTACCCAGCTAGGTGCTCATCAACTGCATTATCGACTACTTCCCAGATACAATGATGCAGTGCGGATCCATCATGGGGATCTCCAAGGTACATTCCCGGACGTTTCCTTACAGCCTCAAGGCCCTCGAGGACCTGGATGCTTTCTGCATCATATTCGTCTGACATGGACAACATCTCGTGAGGGTTCCCTAAGGGAACCCTCAAATTTATGCCTTAACCTACAGTTATCGGTTATTGAACTATCCGTATCATTCCACCAAGTGGCACCTTTTTGCCATTAGGGCATATTTTTCTGTGTTTTATTGATTGAATCTACACACGACACGATTAAACCTTCATTACAATTCGCATTCATGAATGAATCGCCCATTGGTATGTGTGTCACTAAGGGGCAGAACGGCTGCCGAAGTAGTGGCAGATTTTTCCCATGCCAAATCTCTAGGTGCAGAAATGGTTGAAGTGAGGTTGGACAATCTCTGGTTGAGTGCCGATAATAGTCCAAATGGTGAAGAGTCGGGGGAAAGCGAGCAAAAGGCAGAAAATCCCGGACTAGAAGATGTTGACTTAGTATCCTCCCTTTCTGAGATTACTGAAGCGATAGATCTACCCATTATTTTGGCTTGCAGATCAATCAACCAAGGAGGTTTTTTCCCTGGAAATGAGGATTCTAGGACCGAGGCACTAAAATTGGCTATCGGGACAAATCCAAGTTGGATAGACCTCGAAATCGATATTCCTCCGAAGATAAGGGCCAATCTTGTGGACTCATTAGGTGAGGGAACTAAGGTAATAGCTTCCGTTCACTACCTTGATAAAATCCCCAGTTCATCACAAATAGTACAGGAAATCGAAGATTCAGCATCTCTCGGTGAGTTGATCAAAGTCTGCATTAAGACGAAAAGCAGGACTGATGGATTCAGAATTTTTGAAGCTGCC
>Ga0208766_1000673_pt1 | contig 18662 bp, 19 predicted proteins | sample ETN01SmetaG_3_FD_185792 | JGI IMG/M metagenome (GOLD analysis project Ga0208766, IMG submission 185792) | Marine microbial and viral communities from oxygen minimum zone, Eastern Pacific Ocean - ETNP2014F12-01SV263 (SPAdes) (version 2) | ecosystem: Environmental > Aquatic > Marine > Oceanic ... | reverse complement strand
TGGGTACGCCCTGAACCAACCACTGAAACGACCAGTGACTCTCAACCTGCTGTGCCCAAGCAGGTCACACCAACTGACAAATCAAAAACCAGCTCTGAACCGGTGAAAAGCTCTCTGCCAAAAATTGATGAGAGCAGCGAAATATCGGCTGCCATCGAGCAAACCACTGATAAAGCAGCAAAAAACCAGTCGTCTCCCGAGAATCAAAAACCAGTTGAAGTTGACAAAGCTGACTCCACTAAGCACTCAAGGCAAAAAGGATCAGAGGCCGAAACACACCAGGAGCAAAAACCAAGTCAGCAGCGCAGCTCAATTTCACCACCAGCTATCGACCCAAAGCCAGCAGTAGCTCAACAACTGACCAAAGCTCAACAGCCAGAAGAGATAATCCGAACGACCCCTAGAGAGAAACCAAAAGATTCCGAGTCAGATACTGCTCCCAGCACTGGGAACAGTCAGGAGATGCCATCAACAACCGAACCCTCCACTGAACTGGGACATCCCTCCACTGATAATTCATCCTGCTGCAGCGATGTCGTGAGCCCAAAGAAGCACCCAGACGGTGACGCCAGAGCCTCTTACAAGGACACTCTCAACCTGCTGCAGACCCGCTTTGGCATGCGCGCCAATGCAATCAAGCGAGAACCAGAATTACAAGCCTTCTGGAAGCAACAAGGCATCGATCTACAGCTCGGCCTGGAAAACCAGGGAGCCAACTTCACCCTTCATGACGGACCGCCCTACGCCAATGGCGCTCTGCATATGGGTCATGCCCTCAACAAGGTGCTGAAAGACATCATCAACAAGCATCAAATACTGCTTGGTCGTCAAGTGCGGTTCGTTCCCGGCTGGGACTGTCACGGCCTTCCGATCGAATTGAAGGTGCTGCAAAACCTCAATCAAGAGCAGCGCAAAGAACTCACACCGCTGAAATTACGCAAGAAAGCCTCTGCCTTCGCTCGCAAGCAAGTTGAAAGCCAAATGGCAGGCTTTCGCCGTTGGGGCATCTGGGCCGACTGGGAACATCCCTACCTCACACTCCAGAAGAAATACGAAGCAGCCCAGATCCAGGTTTTCGGCAAGATGTTTGAGAAGGGACATATCTACCGGGGCTTAAAACCAGTGCACTGGAGTCCCAGTTCCCGCACGGCCCTAGCGGAAGCGGAGTTGGAATATCCCGACGGTCACACCAGCCCCAGTGTCTACGCAGCTTTTCCAGCGATCTGGCTACCAGAGACCTTGCTCACTTCCCTTTACGAGCAAGGACTAGAGCTACCAAGCAACGAAGCCGAACTCAGCAAGGCCCTACAAATTGCCATCTGGACTACCACCCCCTGGACTATTCCAGCCAACCTGGCGATCTCTGTAAATGAGCAACTCGACTACTGCTTTGCAGAAGACAACCAAGGTCGACTACTGCTGGTTGCCGCTGAATTGGTTGCGTCGCTGCGCGACATCCTCGGGATGACACTCACAGCTCGTGCCACGGTCAAAGGGGAACAGCTTGCAGGCCTGATCTATAAACATCCACTACTGGATCGAAACAGTCCAATTGTGATCGGAGGTGAATACATCACCACCGAATCAGGAACTGGCCTGGTGCACACGGCCCCGGGCCACGGTGTCGATGACTTCAACACAGGCCTAAAGCACGAACTGGGAATGCTCTGCCCAGTAGACGAAGGCGGAATCATGACTAGCGAGGCAGGCCCATTTGCAGGCCTCAACGTGCTCAAAGACGCCAATTCCACGATCATTGCTGCACTTGAGGAAACAGGTGCTCTGCTGAAACACGAGCCCTATGAACACCGCTACCCCTATGACTGGCGAACAAAGAAACCAACTATTTTCCGCGCCACAGAACAATGGTTTGCCTCTGTAGAAGGCTTCCGCAATGAAGCGTTGGCAGCTATCGATAACGTGGAGTGGCTACCAGCATCGGGCCGAAATCGAATTGAAGCGATGGTGCGAGAACGTGGCGACTGGTGCATTTCCAGGCAACGCACTTGGGGCGTACCAATTCCAGTTTTCTATGAAAGAGGAGGAGGTGAGGTACTGCTTAATGCCAAAACACTCGCGCACATCCAGGCCCTAATCGCTGAGCACGGTGCCGATGTGTGGTGGGAACGCAACGAATCAGAGCTATTGCCACCTGAGTATGCCGCCGAAGCGGAACGATGGCGCAAAGGTAGCGACACGATGGACGTGTGGTTTGACTCTGGCTCTAGTTGGGCAGCTGTGAGCAATCAACAAGATGACCTCACCTATCCAGCTGAGCTGTACCTCGAGGGTTCTGACCAACACAGGGGCTGGTTCCAGTCTTCTTTACTCACCTCCGTAGCAGTTAATGGCCAAGCGCCCTACCGCCAGGTGCTTACCCATGGCTTTGCCCTCGATGAGAAGGGGCGCAAGATGAGCAAATCCCTTGGCAATGTCGTCGATCCAGCTGTAATTATCGACGGCGGCAAAAACCAGAAACAAGAACCTGCCTATGGCGCAGACGTCCTTCGCCTCTGGGTGAGCTCGGTTGACTACTCCTCCGATGTGCCCATCGGGGCAAGCATTCTGCGTCAGCTCGCAGATGTATATCGCAAAGTGCGCAACACAGCCCGCTATCTACTCGGCAACTTGCATGACTTCGATCCTGCGCTCGACGCAATTCCTGTAGCAGAACTCCCCCTACTAGATCGCTGGATGCTGCAACGCACAGCCGAGGTAATAGATGAAATCTCAGCTGCTTTTAATCGCTACGAGTTCTACCGCTTCTTCCAGTTGCTCCAAAGCTACTGCGTGGTCGACCTATCGAACTTCTACCTCGATATCGCTAAAGATAGGCTCTACGTGAGCTCAGCATCAGAACGTCGCCGACGTAGCTGCCAAACGGTAATGGCTCTAATCATTGAGCGTTTAGCCGGGGCCATTTCCCCAGTGCTCTGTCATATGGCCGAAGACATCTGGCAAAACCTGCCCTACTCCGTAGCAGAAGACTCGGTCTTCAGAAGAGGCTGGCCCACGGTTCCAGATACCTGGCGAGATCCCTCGCTAATGGCACCCATGCACCAGCTCCGCGAACTACGTGGAGCCGTCAACCGCGTCCTAGAAGACTGTCGCAGCCAACAAGAGCTTGGTGCTGCCCTTGAAGCGTCCGTGCGCATAGAGGCCCGCAGCAAAGCCCTTCAAGATGCTCTCGACTGGATCAAGCAACACGGCGATGCCGATGTCGATGGGTTACGCGACTGGTTACTGGTTTCCCACTTGCAAATAGGCGGAGAACCATGGGCTGAACTACTTGCCAGTCAAGACAACGAGCTGGCCACGATCGAAGTCGCCAGGGCTCGTGGCAACAAATGCGAACGCTGCTGGCACTACGAAACTGATATCGGCAAGCACACTGCTCACCCAAGCCTTTGCGGCCGCTGCGTGAACGTGCTCGAAGATCAATAAAGAGAAGGATTCAAAGGGAAATAAACGCCCAGCTCTTCACTAGAATTGCGGCAACAATGCAACAGAAACAAGCCCTTACCCCCCCCGAAAAACATGTAAATAATTGGACAATTACTACAAGTAATTAATATCAAAACCAATCTAACCAGCTTAACTTTTTCAGCACATGCACTGAAAAAGATGGCCAGGATCGACTGCTTCGCTTATATCGCAGGGCTTAGACGCTTTAGAGCGAAGCACTTATACCTGGCTCTAAAGCTAAGTTGAGTGGGCAGGCTGTGATCAAATAGTGCCAGTGGCCGAATCCGGCAATGGATGAGGATCAACTTCAGGCAACCCAGAAAGCAAGGAATTTATCTCTTTACCAGCCTGACTGGGAAAGTCTACGTTTGTTTTTGCAGCAGCATCAGCAGAGGGTGATGCACTAATGATCGTAACAAAGCAAATCGCAGCAGCAAATGTGAATAACTTGTCAGCAATTAGGCCATTCTTGTTAAATGTCATTGTCCTGATTTGGTGGTGAAGGCTTACTGCCCTCGATGCATATAGCCTCTGATTAAGTTCTCTTAAATGCGTTGATTTAGCTCAATACCAAGAGTGATCTAGCTCACAGCTGTCTTCTACCTAATCAGAGTTAACCGGATCAGAATTCCCCAGCCACACGACCATTACGAGGCAGGCGCACAAGCAGCCACTGCAACAAGCCCACGACATAAGCCACTAAGGCCACATATCCAATGAATGCGGCAACAGCTTCCGTCCACTGGCCACCAAAAACGAAATCAAACAGTCGCTCTGCGACCCTATGCAGGCCTTGGGGAGCCTCAAGCCAAGCGAGGCAAGTCGCCCCTGCAACTTCTTTGATGCAAGCAAGACTGCTGGCTGCCATGGTCGAGGCCAGCACCCCAAAGCCACTCAGAGCCCAACGCCAAATACGCACCGTTAAAGGCAGAGGGCGCCAAGGAGGCAAGTCAGCGAGCTCCTCATTAAGGTCCACCCAAAACCAAACTGAAGCCACCATCAACAAAGGTGCCAAAAAGCTCGTCAGATAACCAATAGGCCTCTGATCGGTGAGCAGCAGCACGCTGATTGCTAGCAAGCTGGCAATCTTCCAATAGATGGTGAGTAAACGCACCATCGAAGCCTCACGCCGTATTGAAGCCCAGATCAGCAAAACAAACGGCAGTCCTAACGCAAAAGTTGCCGCCAGACGGTATGTAAGCCAGACCAGAGTGCGGTAGGTGATCTCGGGCACTTAGGAGGTTCGTGAAGGCGCCATTATCAATGCTGGCCTCTATTGCGTCAGTATTGGTAAGGTCCAGTTCATGGCGCTCTTCTCTCCGCTCGACTGGTTAAGAAGCCGCTCATCAACGGTCAGCTGCCGGACTGCTCTGTCCAGTCAGCCTTCCTTAGAAGCTGCTGTAAACGAAGTAACAGCAAACCTGAAGGGTAATTCTTCCGCAGATCTAGCACTCGTATTTGCCTCCACCCACTACGCCAGCGATCTGCCTCGGTTGCTCCCTTTATTACAACGCCGACTAAAAGCAACCCACTGGTTGGGCTGTGCGGGTGATGGTGTTATTGGCACCACCGCAGAAGGTAATACCTCAGAACTTGAGAGAAGGACTGCTCTAAGCATCACAATGCTGCAGCTGCCAGGAGCGGTTCTAAAGCCCTTCTGCCTTGAAACCGATTCTTTACCTGATCTAGACGGACCAGCGCAGCAATGGCAGGAATGGGTTGGGGCTGATCCCTTTAATACCCGCAGCATGCTGGTATTTGTTGATCCCGGCTCACCGTCGATTAATGATCTAATCAGTGGCTTGGATTACGCCTACCCAACCGCCAGCAAACTTGGCGGCATTGCTGGCCCCCATAACGCTCCTCATGGCTCCCTATTCTTTGACAACCAAGTAGTAACAGGCGCCGTGGGCTGTAGCTTCGGTGGCGACTGGGTAATGGAGGCCGTAGTCGCGCAGGGTTGTAAACCGATTGGCCCTGTATTCGCCATTGAACAGGTACAGAGGAATGTTCTATTGGAACTCAGTCACGAAAACCAGCGGGGCAGCCCCATGGACTGCTTGCAGCAAGTACTAAACGACCTCTCAGAAGAAGAACGAGAGATGGTCCGGCATTCCCTTTTTCTGGGCATAGAGCGACGCGACATAGTGCTCAGTGGTGCCGGTGCAGCACAGCCTCAAGGAGCCTTTCTGGTTCGGAACCTAATAGGAGTAGATCCCAAGAATGGTGCAGTTGCCGTGGCCGAGCGAATAAGAGCAGGCCAAAACGTGCAATTTCAGCTGCGAGAAGCTGAGGCTTCACGACAGAAGGCTGAGCAACTGCTTGAAGCGGCAAAAGAGCGCAGTATCAGCCCCCCTCTATTCGGCCTATTGATGGCCTGCCTCGGCCGAGGCCATGGCCTCTACGGAGCACCCAATGGTGATGTAAACATCGCCCGCAAGTTAATGAACGAACTGCCGATCGCAGGAGTGTTCTGCAACGGTGAAATCGGTCCTGTCGGAGGTGCTACCCACATTCACGGCTACACGGCTTGCTGGGGTCTACTTAGACATGATCCAAGCAAAACGAAATCATCCAAGATGTTCTAAATGTGCGCCAGCATGTAAATCCCTTAAGCAGTTTCTTCCAACTTCCTCGGCAGCTGCCCAGCCCAGAAGTGATGTTTAAGGACTCCAAGCGTCCCCTCCATCTCGATATCGGTTCAGCTCGAGGTGGTTTTTTGCTGGACCTGGCACCACTGCAACCGGATTGGAATCATGTGGGTGTAGAAATTCGCCACCCAACTGTTCTCTCCGCTGAAAGAGATCGACAGCAACTCAAACTCGACAATCTCCGTTTCTTATTTTGCAACGTCAATGTGAGCCTTGAAGGCTGGCTTACTGGCCTAGCTAGAGATCAGCTGCAAAAGGTATCCATCCAATTCCCAGACCCCTGGTTTAAAAGACGTCATCAAAAGCGAAGAGTGCTGCAACCCAGCCTTTTGCTCGCCTTGGCAGCAGCTCTACAACCAGGTCGTGAACTATTTATCCAAAGCGATGTACTGGCTGTTATCGAGCCGATGGTGATGCTGATAGAACGAAGCAACTGCTTTGAGAGACCTAGGGATGCTGCCCAAACTTGGCTAAATGCCAACCCGCTGCCAGTGCCCACAGAGCGGGAACGCTACGTGCTTGATCAGGGTCTACCGGCTTACCGAATGCTCTACCAACGCAATGCTCACGACCTCACTGATTTAAAAAGCCTTGAAGTGATGTGGCACGAGTTTAATAATCCTATTGAAAAAAACATGTCGACTGCTGATGCCTGAGGCTGCGGTTCCACAGACATTCCTATTGCGCTGGCAGGGCCTAGTCCCCTCTTCTGAGGCGATGCAATTGCGCCTGCAATGGCTTTCAGGACTGCTGTTGATGATGCTCCTGGCAACCCTGCCAATGCTGACTCGAACCGGACTTGGGCTAATAATCCTCGCGGCCGGAGCTTTATGGATCATCTGGGGCTGTGTAACACCTCCTAGTCGAATTGGAAGCATCAGTAGCTGGTTACTGGTGTTTCTCGCCATTGCATTCCTAGCAACAGGTTTCTCACCTGTTCCTGTAGCAGCGGCTAAAGGCCTGATCAAGCTGATCAGCTACCTAGGGGTTTATGCACTAATGCGACAGCTACTCGCCACCAGGTTCGAGTGGTGGGATCGCATGGTGGCCGCATTGCTAGCCGGCGAACTAATTGCCTCTGTAATCGCAATCAGACAGCTATATGGCCCAACTAATGAGCTAGCCCACTGGGCAGATCCCAATTCAGTTGCGGCAGGAACGGTGCGAATTTACGGTCCACTTGGCAATCCAAACCTGCTGGCTGGCTATCTGGTACCAATCCTGCCGTTAGCAGTAGCCGCCATACTTAGATGGCGTGGCTGGGGAGCCAAGCTATACGCGATGGTCGCCTTAGGACTGGGAATCACAGCGACCCTATTTAGCTATAGCCGCGGAGGCTGGCTGGGGATGCTGGCCTCGATAGCTGTCATCTTGCTACTTCTGCTGTTACGCAGCACAAGTAAATGGCCTCTTTTCTGGCGTCGTCTACTACCCCTGCTCGTGATTGTTTTAGTCACCGCAATGCTGGCGGTAGCGGCGACCCAAATTGAGCCTATCCGCACCCGAATCACCAGCCTGCTAGCAGGACGGAGTGACAGCTCCAACAACTTCCGCATCAACGTGTGGCTAGCAAGCATCGAGATGATTCGGGCTCACCCATGGCTTGGCATCGGTCCTGGGAATGCCGCCTTCAATAGCATCTATCCACTGTTTCAACAGCCCAAATTCAACGCCCTAAGTGCTTACTCCGTACCTCTGGAGATCCTTGTTGAGACTGGACTGCCTGGGCTAATTGCCAGTCTCGGCCTCGCGATAACCAGCCTGCGACGAGGGCTCGCTTATCTGAGCTCCAACAATCAGCTAGCCCTACCCGCTCTAGCAAGCCTTGCTGCTATTGCAGGACTTGTGGTTCATGGCATCACCGACACCATTTTCTTTCGACCTGAAGTTCAACTAGTGGGCTGGTTATGCCTCGCCACACTGGCCCAGAGACAACCAGAAAAAGGCCAGGTTGATCTAACAGCGTGAACGAATATTTCCTTGCAGGCTTCGATGCAGGCCAAACCCAAACGCGATGCCGCCTTAGCCGTTGGCATCATGATCAGTGGTATCCGCTTGCAGAAGGCCTCGGCAGTGGTGTGATTCACCTTCAGGCCACTAACGGTGAAAAACACTTTGAGCAAGCTCTGCTGAGCAGTTTCAACCAAGCGATAACCAATGCCGGCTTAGCAGCAGAAAAAACGCTGATCTCGGCAGCCGCCATCGGCGCCAGTGGGATCGAACATGGCACCCCCTTGCAAGAACAAGCAGAACAATTACTGGGAAGTTGTCTACACATCCCAGTAAACCAATGCCTAGCAACTGGTGATGAACGCGTGGCACTGCATGGAGCCTTCCCCCAAGGAGCAGGCATTGTGCTGATAAGTGGCACCGGCATGATCTGCATCGGCCGCAACGATCAAGGAGAAGAGCACCGCTGTGGAGGCTGGGGTTGGCTACTTGATGGTGGTGGCTCCGCTCAAGACCTTGGTCAGCAGGGGCTACAACTCAGCCTGCGTATGGCTGATGGCCGACTCTCAGAATGGCCGCTACGCCAACTGCTTTGGGACGCTATTAACTGCTCCACAGCAGCAGAGGTAAAGGCGCTGGCAGTACAACCTAATTTCGGCGCTGCAGGATTCGCTCGCCTAGCCCCTCTTGTGGTGGCGGAAGCGGCAAGAGGAGATAAAAGAGCCATCAAAATTGTGCAGCACTCAGCCATCTCTCTGGCAGAAGCTGTAGAAGGAGTAGCTAAAAATCTGCGACTAAGCGCTCCACGCATTGCTGGCAGTGGCGGGGCCTTTCAACATCTACAAACTTTCCAAAATCAAATTGTGCAAGCAATTAGCGAGCGTTTGCCAGATGCACGCTGGAGCAAGCCCCATGGTGATGCCTGCGATGGCGCTCTGCAGCTTGCATTGGCTCAGCTAAACCTCAGTTCAAAGTGAGGTACTTCTCCGCCAAAGTAGACAACTTCGATGTCCAGAACTCAACTGCCTCAGGATCGGCAGCTTCAACCATGATCCGCAGCAACGGTTCCGTTCCACTAGCTCTCACCAACACCCTGCCTTCCTCGCCCATTGCTGCTTCTGCAGCACACACTGCCTCCTGCAAGGGCTGACAGTCCTTCCATCGCTTACGGAGACTTAGATCAGGTACAAGCACATTCACCAATTTCTGAGGAAACGGCTTGAAGCTTTGATCCAACCACTCCTCAAGACTCAGCTGCTTGCCATGGCAGAGGGTGGCAAGCTGCAGAGCAGTAAGCACACCATCACCGCAGAGACCATGAGCTGCTGAAAGGATGTGACCTGACTGCTCTCCGCCTAAAGCCACACTATTAGCCACCATGGCTGCATAGACATGCTGATCGCCTACGGGCGTGCGTTCAAGCACTCCACCTCTTGCCTGCCAAGCCCTTTCAAAACCAAGGTTGGACATCACCGTGGCTACAAGCCGTTGCTGAGGCAAGGCCTGCTGATCCTGAAGGACTGATCCCCATAGGTAGAGGACATGGTCACCATCTACAACGCGGCCTTGTCCATCCAAAGCCAGCATCCGATCAGCATCACCATCAAAGGCAAAACCCATGGCTGCGCCACGCTCGATCACAGCTCGACGCAATGGATCAAGATGAGTCGAGCCACAACCAACATTGATACGCGTTCCATCAGGTTCACCATGCAGCACAGTGAGATCAGCACCAAGGGCGGCAAAAACCTCAGCAGCACAGGCAGTTGCCGAACCCCAGCAAAGATCAAGCACAATCGGCACACCATCTAGTCGTTGATGCTGCACAGAGGCAAGTAAAGCGTCGCGATAATGGCTCAACAGCTCATCACGCTGATAAGCAGGGCCGCAACTGGTAATCAGCGGTTGACCTTTATCACCAATCACCTCACCGCGGAGCCCCGCTTCGATTAGAACCTGCTGCTTTGAACTGAGTTTGACTCCATCAGCAGCAAAAACCTTGATGCCATTGTCTTCAGGTGGGTTATGGCTTGCTGAAACCATCAAGCCGCCTGCAGCACCGAGCTTTCGGATTAATCCAGGTACAGCTGGAGTAGGGCATAGACCCAAGGCCCAAACTTCCCTACCTGCAGCGGTCAAACCAGCCGTCAAGGCAGAAGCCACCATTGCCCCACTGGTGCGGGAGTCCATCCCTATCAACAGAGGGCCTTCTTCTGGCAGTACCTGACCACACCAGTAACCCACTTGTAAGGCAAGCGCAGGGGTCAAAAACGTGCCGACCCGACCGCGAATGCCATCTGTACCAAAACTGACCTGGGCCGTCCCGAGGGGAACACCTAATGGATCAAGAGCAGCGGCGACCATCAGGTCTCAAAAGTGAATTGAAGATTAAAGGGCCTCACTCTGAGACTCAAGCCCACTCCAAAACAGAAGCAAAGCCACAATCAATCCTTGCCGCCATTAAAAGGGCTAAACCCAGCGATTCCCAAAAGAAACAGCAGCGGATACCACTGCGATTTTCATCGCAACGCGGCTGAACCTGAGCAGGTCAAATAAATCGTTGAGAAGAAAGGGTCACAAATATCGATGGCCTCGCCACAGAATGCCCGTAGTTTCTGCTCTGGTGTGATCGCGAACCCACTTCGCGGGTTCCCCTTACTCGGGGGTACAGCCCTGCTCAGCTTGGCAGCAATCCTCGCTGGCCAAGAGCTATTAAGAGCGCAGCTCAAGCAACTCACTCCCAAGATTTCACAAACAGAACTTTGGCGGGTCTATCGCTGGTCAATAGACCCACAGCAACGCAGAGAGGCCGCATTACTGCTAGCTGCTAAGTCCAAAGATTCACCCTTGAGGCGTCAGAGGCTATTGGCCGGGCAGGGCTGGGGGAGCAGTCCACTAGCAGCTGTTGCCCTCAAACTGCAGGCGCAAAATAGCAAGCGCCTAGGGGAAAAATCTAAGGCCAACCAGCTCTGGGAAAGCCTGCTGAAACGTTTCCCCAACGCTGCAGCTACTGCTGATGCGTATTACTACCTTGGGCGCCAGCAACCTGAACTGCGCAAGCAACTGCTCAAGCTTCAGCCCGCACACCCGGCAGCACTCGAGAGCGCAATTGAATTGGATGCAAGCAGCAATCAGCATCAAGGAGCCATTCACCTCAGCCGCTGGGGGATTCATAGGCCTGGAACTGCTGAGCTACTGCGTAGTGCCTGCAACGCCCCATTCAAAGATGGGCCTTCTGCCAAAGAGCGACAAGATTTGGCCATTGGCCTAGCAAAACTTGGCGATAGCAAAGCAGCACTGAGCTGCCTAGAAGAGCAACCAGCTAAACCTGCCGCCGCCCTAGCCATTAGCCAAGCGCTGCTGCGAGGCGATAAGGAGCAAAAACTGCAGGCTGAATCTCTGCTATTGCAACTAGCGCAAGAAAATCCAGAAGCCAAAGAAAGTATTGAAGCGGCCAATCTGCTAAGCGAACCCCTACATCCCAATGCAGCCCTACTAGAGGCGCTGCCTCCTAGCCTTGCCGAACGCTCGCCAAGCGTTGCTTCCGCCCGAGTACGACTTCAAGATGGGGAAAAGGCTGAGAGCGTTCTTCAGCGCTGGCCGGACAATCCTGCCAGCTGGCAACTGCAATGGGATCTAGCTCGAGAGGCCCTCTTGAAAGGGCAATGGCGCGAAGCCAAATCAGTTCTTAAAAGCATCCCAACAAAAAAATTACCGGAGCCCCTGGCCGCCAGGCAACAATTCTGGATCGGATTCACAGCCGCCAAGCAGGGCCGTAATCAAGAGGCAAAGCAGATCTGGGAGAAGCTGCTTAAATCCCATCCCAGTGGTTACTACACCTGGCGTGCGCAGGCCCGCCTTGGCCAAGCTGATCTACCTGAATTAAGCGGGGAGCAATTATCAATATCCAATTCCAAGCCTGAGCTTGGCGAGTGGACTCCAATAGAGAGTGGAGATGAGCTAGTCGATACCCTCTGGCGACTGGGATTAACCACAGATGCTTGGGAAACTTGGCTGAACCTACGCAGTGAAACCGATCTCACAAGCGATACCCCCAACAACAGAGTGGTAGAAGGCCGATTGAAAATGGCCGTTGGTGATTACTGGACAGGTCTGAGTCAGCTCTGGCGGGCAAGTCTGCGACTTGTTGGAGAGGACTGCCAAACGCGGCAGTTCCTGCATCGCAGCCAACACCCCTATCGCTTCTGGCCTGCCATTGCAAAAGCAAGTCGCAGCAATGACATCCGGCCAGAACTCCTGCTTGCCATAGCAAAGCAAGAATCGCGTTTTTCCCCTGGAGTGAAGTCCCCCGCAGGTGCAGTAGGGCTGATGCAACTAATGCCCGAAACAGCAGCAGAACTAAGCGATGGCTCTCTGAACAAAGAAGAACTGCTCAACCCTCAAACCAATAGCAAACTTGGAGCCCTCTACCTGACCAGCCTGCTAAAGCAATGGCAAGGCAATCCATGGCTGACAGTTGCCAGCTATAACGCCGGACCAGGGGCAGTGACTAAATGGCTGACCGCTGAGCTCAAGGAGGATCCTGAACTCTGGGTGGAACGGATCCCTTACCCAGAAACGCGCATCTACACAAAAAAAGTGCTCGGCAACCTATGGAGCTATTTACGTATTAGGTCCGAAGAGCTCTGCAAAACCCGGTTGAAAAGGTAAATCAATCGTCTGACCCAACCAAATGCCGCTAAGCAAAATCGCTCCTAGTGCAATAGCCATCACAGCCGGCGCTGAAACAACACGAATACGGGTGAGATCTATACGAGCAAGTAGTACCGCAGAAGCAATGATCAAAACATCTGCGAACACACGCATGTGCAGAAGGTAAAGCCCTGCGGTAATCACCAAAAGCAAAACGATCACCAAACTGATCGCCCGACTGAAAGCCATCAACATCGAGATCTGACGCATTATCAGATCAGGCATCGTGCAGATCACTACCACCACCATCGCCTGGAGAAGCTCAACAGTCCAGAAGAGCTGGGCCTCAATACCTGGAGTGCTTTTCGGCGCAGCCTCAAGAATCGACCAGTGATTACCCATGACGATCGCCACCGCAAAGAGCACCAGTAACGACGGAGCACGGAAGGGCAGAAAAAGTAGACGCAGAATCGCCATCAGCGTCAATGAATGGTGAAAAGACTCTTCAGTTCAGAACAACTAGGCCACAGAAGCGAACAACAACAAAAAAGACCTGCCAAAGTGCCTCGAGCATCTAACCCATCATGACCGGAAGTCCCTCGCCTTCCACCCTCAGTCCAAACCAACGGTTGTTGCTGCTATTCACAGCATTGGGACTAGCCATAGTTCTCTTCCTGCTAAGGGGCGGCCTCAATGCAGAAGCTCCACTAGATCAACTAGCCAGACGCTCCCTAGATCCGGAAACCGCACTAAATAATGGCCGACCGACCGTGATCGAATTTTATGCCGACTGGTGTCAAGCCTGTCGTGAAATGGCACCGGCCTTACTGGCTACAGAGCGCGAGACCGCAACTCAACTAGATGTTGTATTGGTCAACGTCGACAACCCTCGCTGGCAAGAACTCATCGAGCGTTACAAGGTCAATGGCATTCCACAGTTGAACTTCTTTGATGGTGGAGGTGATATGCAGGGTTTATCACTAGGTGTTCGCAGTCATGAACAACTGCAGCAATTAACTGATGCTCTAATCCAAAACCAACCCCTGCCCCAATTCGCAGGGGTTGGCACGATTAGCAGCCTGCCAGATTCAACATTAAAGGCAAATAATCCAGACCCCGTAGGACCACGCGATCACAGCTGATAGAGCTGGCATCAGCCTTTAGATCTATAACCAGCTATGTGATCCAACCTGAGCCTGTTGCTACTCAATGCCAAAGCAGTTGAGTGGGGGCAGCCTGCTGGGTGCTGTGATCAAACTCATCGCTGGCCTTGATCTAGCTCACTGCATTGGCTTTGAAGTTGCAAGAAGCTATGCGCAGCGGTGAAAGACGAAAACAAAAAGTCACCACCGCCAAAGGGGGAAGAAACAAATAAAAGAAAAGCCCCGCCAACTAGCGGGGCTTTTCCATGAGCTGCGAACCAACGTCTGCTGAACCCTTCACTGCCAAACAAGAGACTGATCTAGACGGCCAAGTAGCATTATTTCAAGCCGAAACCTACAACTACCTCTTGCTAAATGACACTTGCTCTGCCATATGGGGGCTATTTAACTCGCCAAGATCGCTGGAGGAAGTCTGCAAACAATTAGCAGGAGACCATGAAATTAGCCTCAATATATGCAGCCACAAAATGAAGCATGACTGAACATTACTATCGAGAAGGGTGTTGATCTTATCGCAAACAATTAATTGCCAATCTCCCATTCATAATGAATAGGTTGTCTTCAACGGTAAAGTCCAAATCTCACTATCAATATCATTACTACCAAGCATGCGGAAACCTAATTTAGTGAAGTATCCTCTAACAAAGGAGTTGCTCAATCTTGGATTCGTATTTTCCACCATAAGGCAACGAGCTCGATAATCGCGGCAAAAACCAGAGAATAGACCCCTATATTTCTCATCAAGACCATTGCACCAGCCTAGAGTCTTAATGAGTTATAGCCGCTACCAAAAGGACACCACTACCAGCCAGATAAATGGCCTGAGCAATCAAGTAAATTACAGCAAAGGTCTTATACCGCCAATAATTGCAATAGCACTGAGATTTATCCTAGGCCACCCTATAAATTAATAGCAACATCATCTCATTTTGCTTGCTAAATCTATTGATACCTAAGGCCTGCCAACATCGGCAGACCTAGCACAAGGTGAAATAACACTCCTGGCCACAAAAGAATCCCTGTTATTTCTTGGGTTGCCCCAATAGAAATCAATAAAATACCAACAGCGATGTTATAAATACATAAAGCTTTCCTTGGACTTGACATCGGCGCATCACTTGAGGGTTCCCAAGCAGCGATGCCCAGAGAAATGATTGCCAGCGCAAATAATCTTGTGATATTTATGCCGCCAAAACCTATAACCTGCCCAAAAAGCAATGTAACAAACTTAACTGGCATGGCCAACACAACAATGCCACCAAGAATCTCCGTCATGGCCGAAAACTTGAATAGCAAGTGAATGCTATTCAAGAGATTCTTATTAACTGACTTCACACCTAACCATTAAGCAGAGTGATACTGAATAGCAAAACTCCTACACAAGCTGCCAGCACTGCAACACTCACCCACAGAACAAAAGAATTGCCATATCGCCCCCAGCCACCTAAGTAATCCCCTGATGTGTTTTCTTCCATATCAGCAGATGCTGGATTTTGCTGCTCTTCTGGCATCGGTTGGGAAGTAGATCAATGCCTTTTACTTTATCAATATCCACGATAACCAAACAAATGTATTGAATACAGACATGCATTCAACATATTTGTTGCTTTAGATCCTGGCGAGCGTGACGCGCTCTGGCTGATGTTGGTATTTGCCCTGACGGTCGCTGTAGGTGGTGTTGCAGGGATCCCCTTCAAAAAACAGGAGTTGGCAAATGCCTTCATTGGCATAAATACGACAATCGGCACCAGAACTATTACTAAATTCAAGCGTGAGGTGCCCCTCCCAACTGGCCTCAGCAGGCGTGGTGTTGACGATGATGCCAAGACGGGCATAAGTGCTTTTGCCCAAGCAAATCACAGTGATATTTGCAGGCACCTTCATCTTCTCTAGTGCTACACCGAGCCCATAAGAATGAGCCGGAAGAATGAAATACTCGCCATCCTCATCTTGATGTAATGGAGTGGATTCGAGATTCGCAGGATTAAACCGCTTCGGGTTCATCACCGTGCCAGGTACATGGCGAAAAATCAGAAACTCCTTCGCAGAAAGCCTTAGGTCATAGCCATAAGAAGAACAGCCAAAGCTGAGTACAGGACTCTGATGCTGTTCTGGATCAAGATGCCGAACCAGACCAGCCTGAAAGGGCTCGAGCATCCCAGCAGCGGCCTGTTCGGTGATCCAACGGTCGTTTTTAAGCATTAGAAACCACGGCGCAACTCAGTTACTTGGTCAGCCATTGCAATCAAAAGCGAAGGAATAGCTGAGCCAGTCAGGATGACATCCATCGAGCCAGGGCGCTGTTCAAGAGTTGATAACACCTCTGCTTCGTTGAGATAGCCAAGCTCAATCGCCAAACCAAGCTCATCGAGTACTAACTGATCCAAATCACCCGCTAATAAGCGATCACGACATTCCTGCCAAATAGCTTCTACCGCCTCAGGCACGCTGGAGTCGACTTCAAGCGATGACGCCGGCTCAGATAAACAACCAGAAACCGCCGGACGTAACCAATCCAGTCGTCCACATAAACGCACACGCCCCTCTGGGCCTTGATCAACTCCCCCCTTAAGCAACTGGGCGACCATTACACGACTTCCCAGCCCAGCCGCTCTTAAAGCCTGACTCAAGACAACAGAAAAACTGCCTCGATAGGGGGCTGTATAAACCTGAAGCTGACCTTCAGGAGCCACTAGATGCAGCGGCGGTCGCTCAGCAACCGCAAGCAAAGGCCCAATACCAGCACTCTCCTGCGCACGATGATCGCTCTTACACAAATCCATGGGGCGATGGCTGGGACTCAGGCTGGCAATCATCAAAATCTCAAGCGCCCGGTTGAAACCGGCAGAAGCCGAATGTAGCGGCGAAAATTGGCTTAACAAGGTTCTTGACACTATCTATGGTGTAAACGCACCTGCTGCTGCCAGGCTGAAGTCATCTTTATCGCCAACGGCCAGATGCTCTCCTCCCCCCAGCCCCGTGCTGACGGCCGCCTTGCTAATGCGCTGCGACCATTTGAGCTCTCATGGGATCCGATGGGCTTTGCTCTTAGTTCCGCAATCATCCGCACCGGTCGCACCGCGGTGCTCTGCAGTGTTTGCCTTGAGGAAGGTGTGCCCCGCTGGCGCAAAGGCCAAGGCAAAGGTTGGATCAGCGCCGAATACCGCCTACTGCCCGGTTCTACCCCCCAGCGCCAAAACCGTGAACTACTCAAACTTTCCGGACGAACCCAAGAAATCCAGCGCCTTATTGGTCGCAGCCTGCGCGCTGTAGTTGACATGACCGCGCTGGGTGAGAACACCCTGCTGATTGATTGTGATGTAATTCAGGCTGATGCCGGCACCCGCACAGCTGCTATCACCGGAGCATGGGTTGCCTTAAAGAAAGGCTGCGATCGCTTGCTCGAACAAGGCCTACTCACTGCCCAGCCCCTCGTCGAACAAGTGGCTGCGGTATCCGTTGGTTTAGTGGATGGATATCCCCTACTCGACCTTGACTACAGCGAAGATTCCAGGGCTGATGTTGATCTAAACGTGGTCATGGCTTCTGATGGGCGCCTACTAGAGCTGCAAGGTACCGCCGAAGGAGCTCCATTCACGAGAGATCAATTAAACGACCTGCTAAATCTGGCGGAACCTGGCCTAAAGCATCTACAAGCAGCCCAACAGTCGGCTCTTTTACATAAAAGCTAAAAACCGTCACCATTGCTACATGGTGGTTACGGGACTCTCCTTAGCTTTAAAAAACCACTGCCATTTGCTTAGCCGCCATGGCCGGCGTCATAAACGGTTTCAGCCGTTACTCCCAACAATCAAGTGGTCAAGGAACCGGAACTTTGACCAATTCACCCGCTCCGACTCAGATAACCCTGATGGGGGTAATCCGCGAACTAGACGGCGCTAGCAATGAACAGGTAGAGCGCTCAAAAACCATCTTTTTCCCTGGCGATCCTGCCGAAAAGGTTTATCTGATCCGACGCGGTGCTGTTCGGCTATCGCGGGTCTATGAATCCGGAGAAGAGATAACCGTTGCATTACTACGTGAAAACAGCCTATTTGGCGTGCTCTCACTGCTTACAGGCCATCGTTCAGATCGCTTCTATCACGCCGTGGCTTTCACCCGCGTGGAAATGGTCACAGCTCCAGCAGCCTCAGTACGCCAAGCAATAGAAAATGACACCAGTGTGGGATTGCTTCTTTTGCAAGGTCTCTCGAGTCGGATCTTGCAAACCGAAACGATGATCGAAACCCTCACTCACCGCGACATGTCATCGCGGCTTGTGAGTTTCCTACTAGTTCTCTGCCGAGATTTCGGCGTTCCAGGTGAAAAAGGAATAACCATTGACCTTCGCCTTTCACACCAGTCGATCGCCGAAGCAATTGGCTCTACTCGTGTCACCATTACTCGCCTATTAGGAGACCTGCGCAATTCAGGTTTAGTACATATCGACCGCAAGAAAATCACCGTTCTTGATCCGATTGCCCTAGCTAAAAAGTTCAACTGATTCAACTCGAGCCCCATCCCGGTCCAGGATGGGGCTCGAGTTGGCCCTATTCCTGATCCCAACCGCCTCTTGTTGTGAACGGCTGGCTACTAATCCTCGCCCTGCTTGTACTCGGTGGCGTGCTCTCCACCCTTGGTGATCGGCTGGGCAGCCGTGTGGGCAAAGCAAGGCTGAGCCTGTTCAACCTCAGACCACGACAAACAGCCGTGGTAATTACCGTGCTCACTGGCAGCCTGATCAGCGCACTGTCCCTGGGACTAATGCTGCTGGTCAGTC
>Ga0208766_1000670_pt1 | contig 18692 bp, 15 predicted proteins | sample ETN01SmetaG_3_FD_185792 | JGI IMG/M metagenome (GOLD analysis project Ga0208766, IMG submission 185792) | Marine microbial and viral communities from oxygen minimum zone, Eastern Pacific Ocean - ETNP2014F12-01SV263 (SPAdes) (version 2) | ecosystem: Environmental > Aquatic > Marine > Oceanic ... | reverse complement strand
ATTTATATCACAACATTTTTGTGGCTCGGTAGCTCAGTTGGTAGAGCAGTGGACTGAAAATCCATGTGTCGCTGGTTCGATTCCGGCCCGAGCCACTTTTCTTTTATTTCTTTAACTTTCTATTTGATCTATATAAAAAAAATGAACCATAGACCATACCTTGCACCATGCATCTTTTTATTTGTTCTGATATCATGCTCAGATAAGGAAGATGATATTGTGGATGATATTATTCCCATTGATGATACAACACTCCTAGGGATGCATGGGAGACTACAAGTAATTGGCAACCAGATCCTTGATAAAAATGGTGCTGAGATCTCCCTTGCTGGAAATAGTTTTTATTGGAGTAATGATAATTGGGGCGGTGAACGTTATTACAATAGCGAGGTTGTCTCATGGTTAAAACAAGATTGGAACACGACCATCGTCCGAGCGGCAATGGGCGTTGAAGACCCTGGAGGGTATCTTGATAATAAGATGGGAAATAAAGATCGCGTAAAAGTTATCGTGGATGCTGCAATAGAATTAGGTATCTACGTGATCATTGATTGGCATTCCCATCATGCAGAAGACCACGAAGATGAGGCAATATTATTCTTTGAGGAAATGGCAACACTTTATGGTGACCATGACCATGTGATCTATGAATTATATAATGAGCCATTAGATATCTCATGGAACAATACGATCAAACCATATGCTCTTGCTGTCATATCTGCAATTCGTGCCATCGATCCAGATAATCTTATTGTTGTTGGTACACCTGAATGGTCTCAAAGAATCGATCTCGCTGCCGAAGATCCAATTACAGAATTTCAAAACATTGCCTATTCACTTCATTTTTATACTGCTTTCCACCATCAATGGCTTCGAGACAGAGCAAGTGCTGCACTTGAAAGCGGGATCCCCATATTCGTAACAGAATGGGGCTCAGTAGGCTATAGCCTAGTAGATACAGAGGCTAATGATTGGATGACCTGGTGTTTTACCAACAAGATCATTCACTGCAACTGGGCAGTCAATGACAAAGAGGAGGAGTGGTCCATTCTCATCCCTGGTGCAAGTACCAATGGCGGGTGGCAGGAAAATGAATTGACGGACGCAGGCAAGTTGGCAAAGAATATTATATCAAACTGGCCAACATCTAATCCTTAGATCTTTGATTCAAGAATGATCTAGAAGCAAGGATATGCCACTGTTTTTATTTTGCTCTCTAGCGAGGGAACGTTCCTCGCTTGTTGCAAATCTCTCATCCCAATCCAACAGTTTTCTTGCCATCATCCTGTGAAAGAGATATGGTAAGAAGAGAGCCATGTAGAGCATGGTCAAATAACCCTGAGGCATCATTGGAGCATCTTGATATGAACTGAGTTCCCAATATCTAAGATTAGATTTCTCATGATGCGATGAGTGACGAGTAACATTATATAGGTATATGCTGCTCATGATGCTATTCGAGTTCCATGAATGATGAGGCAATACAGGCTTACCCTCAACTCTAATCAGACCATAATGCTCAGAATAGTTGATCACCTCTAGCAACGCTTTGGCAATGAATGCGCATAATAGGTAAATGAACATTCCCTTTAGCCCCCCAACCATGAATGAAAGGATGGTAATTGCAATACTCCTCATATACCCTAATATCATTTTATTATTAATGCCCCATGGGGCTCGGCCTCTTCTTTCAGATTGCTTTAGTTCTAATTTCCAGGCGTCCTTCTGCTCTTTGATGGTTGCCCTGATGATGAATCCGAATATGCTCTCCCCGCGTTTGGCGGTTGCGGGATCACTTGGTAGGCCAACATTTTTATGATGACCATGGACATGCTCAACGGCAAAGGCGCAGTCCCATGAAAGAGCCAGTAACCAATTACCCATGAACATATCAAATTTGTTCTTTTTTCGATGCACCAACTCGTGCCCAGGCACGGTTCCCATGATGCCAATGAAAAGCCCCATCAGAGCAACAAGGCAAATTGCATCCGACATATTCAATGACCCTCTGATCTCCAAAAGATCAATATTCAAATAGTTCATTATGCTATTTACAAATAGACCGGCTGGCTCACTACTAAGTACAAAAACTGACATGAGAATGACAATGGTCAAAAATATAAAATTCAAGTACATGGGAAGATCCAACAAGAATATGTGCGCATACCTTTGTTCTTCAGAATCTTCTCTTAAGATCAAATCTCCTAGAATGATGAACAGTGAAAAACCCACAAAAAAGAGGGTTGGATAATATTCACCAAGAAAACAAGCATGAATGGCGATGATGAGCGTCAAGGTTGAGATATAGTATTTTAGATATTTCATGAATTATCTTTTGCCTTTAACAAACTGATCCCTGCATGGAAAAATTATCTTATTTGACCGTGAATCCTCTTGCAATGATCTTTTCTTTCATCGCAGCCTCATCGATCTCAACACCACTTACGATCACCTTGCCTGACATAAGGTCAACAGATGCATCTTCGACACCATCAAATCCATTTACAACACTCTCCACACTCTCTTTACAGTGACCACATGTCATACCCTCTACAACCATTTCAAGATGTTCTAGTGAACCATCTGATGGGGTCTCCGTATCAATAGTAGTCCCTTCAGATGCCCGAAATCGTAGGAGGTATGCGTTTGCCAGAATCAAAAGGAATGCGATGGTCAGAAGCATTCTGATGCTGCTACCATGGTCATGGTGATGTAATACACTTGGCATGATCGGTGGAACCATGGTTAAGAAGGAATCAAGGATCACACCAAAGACAATGGCAGTAAATGCAATGAGAGATAAATAATAATAGAGTGTCCTTTTACCTAGAATATTCTTTATCACTGCGATCGAAGATGCATTCGTTGCCGGTCCAGCCATTAAAAAAACAAACGCGGCACCAGGTGAAACACCCTTTGCCATGAGTGCAACAGCAATGGGAATGGAGGCAGTAGCGCATACATACAGTGGTATGGAGATGGCTAACATTGCAAAAAATTGTACATATGGATTAGAAGCAAACCGATTTGCAATGAGATCAGGAGGAATGAATATTGAGATCACAGCAGCAACCAATAGACCTTGGAAAAGAGGAACCACTATGTCAGATGGTAAAGAAATAAATCCATATTCGAGACCGGAAATAATACGTTTTCCCAATGGTTCTCTTTTCTTTTTAACCAAATCTTCATCAGGCAGATGATGGTGTTCATCTTCATCAAAATTATTAATGACCATTCCACTGAATACACCAGATACAAGGGCTGCCAAAGGACGAAACAAAGCAAAAACAGGACCTAGCATGCCATAGGTCAAAAAAATGCTATCCACTCCGGTCTGTGGCGTGGAGACCAAAAATGATACAGTTGAACCCTTTGATGCTCCCGATTCTCTTAGGGTTGCCGCTACAGGTATGACCCCACATGAGCAAAGAGGTAGAGGGATCCCAAACAACGTGGACTTCAATATGGAAATGAGATCCTTCGAACCGATATGTCTATAGATCAGATCGCTATTTATGAAAACTGATATCACACCAGAAACGAACATGCCCAAGAGAAGATAAGGAGCCATCTCCATGCACAAAACCCATATCTCTTGGACAAAAATATTCAAATAATCAATAATTAGTTCCATAACAATATCTTAAAACTTAATGAAATCCATGCATTATAAACTAAAAACTCGTGTTATGTTAAATCCAATGTATAGATCGAGATCTTCAAGTTGACCTCTTGCATGTTCGACATACTCACTTTCAAATGAACCTTGTGCATTTGTGACCATTAATTGAAATACATGCCCACCGGTCTCTATGTCATAACCCATGCCCCAACTCTGTACATATGAATCTTGTCTATCACCAATGGGGAAAAAAGTATCAAAATTGATGGACGTCCGTTTTGATAACTTCATGCGCCCCCCAATTCCAAAGGAGATAAGTTCATGCTTTTCATTTTGAGTCAATACAAGATTCCTATGAATGTATGTTGGCATGATCTGAAGGGAAAATGACCGGTTGAACTTTCTGGCAATTAATGCCTGAACGTCAAAGGTAAGTCTGTCTGGCATGTCCATGTCTCTCGTAATGGTCTGCATCTCCAATTTGGTGAATAATGCAATGGAAATGGGCATTGAGCCTTGGCCTTTTGTTTGCCTTAAGAATCTTATTTTTGAAAAAAGGTCAAAGGTCTTGTTTAGACTGCTCCGACCAGCACCAAGAGAGATGTGATCATTGAGACCGTACTTAAGATCAAATCGTATCACTGCCTCATCCATCCCAAAAAGATCGTAGAAACCATCAGACATTGAACCAAAACGGTGCAATATCATGAACTCCAATATCCTAGGCTTGGGCATTTCTATGGACTGGGCATTGACGATCCTTGTAGCTTTGAATGTCCCCCAGATCGGAGTCGAAACGTCACTATCGTCTTGGATCAGTTCCAAAAGGTCATCCTGTGCCCAAAGCCCTCCAAACAATAGTGTAGATAAAATAATAGTTCTGATCATTTTTTCTTTAGCACCAATTGAATGTCAACATCAATCACCTTTGCAATGTTCTCCCGGAGGATCTTAGGGATCTTGACGTCATAGTCAGCAACCTTTATTTGGAAATTCGCGTCGCCAGAGATATTGCCATTATCAATGGAGATATTACCCTTTTCAGATATCACCTTACTTACGCCATGTATGGTCATGGTACCCTCCAACGCAATGGATCGAACCTTATTTGTCAGATCAATTTCGTGCCAATCATTTATCTTTCCTTTGAAACTAGCATTGGGATGGATGTCTGATTCCATGTAATTCTCATTGAAATGTTCTTGCATTAGACCATTCCTAAACCTAAAACCAAGGATTGGGATTCTAAAGGAGACCTCCCCTTTGTCGAGGTCTAGTACACAGGTCACCTGCTCATTCTCTGCCTTTATGTCCTCAATTGGCGTAGAGGAGAAGAATGAAACTTTGCCTGATCTGGTAAAGTAAATATTTCTTGCGAATAAAGGTGCCAGGATCAATAAACATATGATGATGTTTTTCTTCATTCACAATCCATCTCAAAAAATGTCTGTAAGGAAGCAAGCTGAGCCTCTGATAATTGACCTCCTCCCTGAGGCATGAATCCTGCTGAGCCCTGGTCACGGTTTACTCTATCCAAGGTCGAAGCCATTGAATTAAGAACGGAGTTGAATGAATCAAGGCTGAGGTCGCCTGATGGTGACCCTCCACTGTGACAGGCCAAACAACTCTGTGACATGATAGGAGCAATATTCTCAACATAGAATGCCTCTTGGTCTGAACAATCTTGTTCGGGATCCTCGGCCACATTTTTTACACATCCAGAAAAAAGTAAAATGCCCATGGATAAGAAAAATTTTAATTGCGTTGCCATTGTTTTCATTCTCCTATTTTGGGCCTTCCCATATTATGGGATAGATGGACTCACCAAACATGCCAACACCGCGAGAATAAAATATATCTAGGTCATCACGCCCATATGGATTCTTTTTGGTTTTACCATCTAGTGTATTTCCAAAGTAGTTTGGTCCATATTCCACAATAGATCTATCATGACGAACAACGCGAACGGGATGCACTCCTGCCTTTAAGGCTGCAATCATGTCTTTATCACCATCCCCATAGAAAAGGTCCAATTTTAGACGTTTCATCATGCGCTGTTTTGTCGTATATCGAATCTCATCTATGCTTTCACTTGGTGAGAAGAATAGGTTCTTGTTCACTTTTACGGGAAATCTAAGTCCTTTCGTCAAAAAGGATGCTAAGGTTTGGCCATTGGTCCCTGGTCTAGCAGTAATGAAAAAAACATTATGACCATTACTGACAAAATAATCTATCAATTCCACGGTCGGATCGATAAAGAGCGAGAGACCATCATCATGCTCATTGATCCAACCATAGTCGAGGGGGTCTCTCTTGTCTTCAGGGACATTCAAAAAGACGTCTCTTGAGAATAAAACCGTATCATCAATATCAAAACCCACGTTCAAGATGCCCGACCTTGACAAAAGAGGGATCATAAACATCATCATGAGGATCTGAACCACTGATCTAATTCTTTGCATTGTGCTCCTATACTATGTTCATTTTACCAAATGGCTTCAACTAAAATCCAAGTCAAAATTTATAAGGATATTTCAATTAAATCATAAAGATAGATCAGCGTTAAACCCTAGTTCAGACCTGATTAATTTTAAATCGAAAACAAACCAGAGATCATTTGATCAAGACCATCTTTTTGGTCAGACTTTTTTCATCTACCTCTATCTTGACAAGATATGTTCCTGTAGAAACTGGTCTTCCATTGTCATTAGTAGCATTCCATCGTGTTGAGTTGAATCCTGCCAATTGCTCCTCATTCACCAGATTACTTACAACTTTTCCCAATAGGTCGTGGATGGTGATGGTCACATGTCCATCCAATGTTAGTTCATAGGTTAAGTTTATCATCGGATTAAATGGGTTGGGATAAGCAGAAAACATGCTGAAACCCTTAATTGAAAATAATTCATTTTGAATCCCTACGACATCTTCTTCCATCAAAAGGTCATCAATGATATAGAGCATGTAATCGGTATCCACCTCATTATTGGCATAGACCAATATTCCATTTTGATCAATAATGAAATCCCTAGGATAGGGAGACCCTTGATTTGGAATGTAATAATCATCATAGACCACACCACCAAAACCTCCAGGACCACTACCTCCACTAGATTCATCTTGGAGAATTGGATATGTAACACCTGATTCCTCAATGAATTGGTCTATCTGATTTTGATTCACTGATGTGATTCCCACAAGCATTACACTATCCTGAGGATAGGTCTGCCAAATGGATGTTTCTAGATCCGATAACTCCGGAATACAGACAGGTCATCCAGGTGCAAAAAATGCTATCACCACTACCTGACCTAAATACTCACTAAGAACAAAATCTCCAGACCCATTTGCTACAACAGGCAAGGTAAAATCAGGCGCAGGTAAACCTACGATCCCTCCCTCGTAGTTTCCTACCAAGAGAACATCGATCTGGGATTCATCTGGGTCACTAGATGTGATCTGCATCACACCTGATGCATTTTGGCTGGACCTGGTATAAATGATCTTAGCAATGCTAGTATCTCCAGTTTCAAGATATTCTGGAAAATTAATCGCCTGAAAATCAGCATGGTTGATAAAAGGTGGATCAAGTTCAAGTGGAGATTGACCACTATTCTCGATCAATAGATCAAATGTATCACTTTGACCGATCTCAAGGTTAGGGTAGGACATGTCCCAAGTACTTATGTCCATGTCCCCTTCTTGAATATCACCAAATGAAAAGGTTTGCAAATGTTGCCACTCAGCCGAATATATTATGCTATCCTTTGCACCGATCGCCATGGTCCGTTTGCCTGTGCTCTTATAACCCACCAATTGCAATTCAGTTCCTGACCACTCTAGGATCTTTACATCCAACCAGTCTGATACGGCGATCTTGTTCATGTCAAACAAAGCGATCTTATTTGATAGTCCTGGAGTATCATATCTATCTAATAACATGGGTTGCTCCATATCTGAAATATCATAAACAGATACCCCATCAGATCCTTCAGCAACATACAGTAAATCATCTTCTACCACGAGATCTTTTACTGCGCCTTCAGTCTCGAATGAACTCCCCCCACAACTATCTTCCATGCAATCAAATTCTTCAATGATGATCCCATGATCACCATTCCCTATCACAAAGTGCCCAGTATCAATGAAGGCAACGGTCCATGCATTCTCACATGGTCTTTGTAATATGAGAACAGGTTCCAGTGGTTCTGAGATATCATATAATAGTACACCATCCTCATGGATGGCAACAGCCAATAGGTCACCGTGGATGTCTGAACCTTCAAAAGATGGTTCTTCAATATCTAATCCACTTATCGGAAGTGACCCAACATGATTAGGATTATCGGGGTCAGAAAAATCAACGATGGCCGACCCATCTTGCTTTGTCCTACAGGTAAAATAGGCCACACTATCTGTAGCCGATACCCATAATCCTGGCAAAGAACGGTTGCCATTTCCCATGGGAATCTCAAGGTTTGTTATTATCGTTGGATTAGTAGGTTCAGAAATATCATAGAAGTCATAACCATCCAAATTCCCTGGTATGATCATTATTTCATTCACTATCTCCACATCCATCAACTCTCTATTAGGTGGATTTATTCTATGTTCAAGAGTGAGATTTTTCGCCATGCATAGTAAAGGTAAAAGCATTAGGATCGCTTTTTTCATGATGGGGAAACTGGTTTTCTTATCATGGTAGAATATTAGCATGGCATTATAAATATAAACATGAAGAAATTTCCAACGAATGTCATATTTTTTATCTTATTTGAAGATAAAAATCCATATGAATCTCATAAAAAACAAAATTTTTCATTTTTTCACATATATCTGCATGGCATATGCCCAAGAAGTGAACTATTTGGACTTTGAGATCATTGTGAATGATGATCCTTATCCAGCAAACATGTTCATGCATAATCTCTCCCATGTCTCTCCGATTACAGGGACCATGCCAAGATACATGGCGATCGTGGATCCATTGATGAATCCAAATTGGGTCGTGAACTCAGGTCATTTGGGACTTGATTTCAAGGTACAACAAGAAAACCTATCTTATTTTGACGATGACATGAATGCATGGATAATACTAAATGAAAACATGGTCGAGGTAGATACACTGGCATGTGTGAATGGATATCATGCTGACTTTCATGATTTTCAACTCTTAACTAATGGTGGATACCTATTGCAAGCCTATGACTCAATATCGGTCGATCTAAGTAATATTGACCCTGGCGGGAATACTAATGCAACAGTAGTGACACTGATCATTCAAGAATTTGATTCAGATAAAAATCTGGTCTTTGAATGGAATGCATGGGACCACCTTAACATTGCTAATTATAATTATCTAAATCTATCAGCAAATTTCATCAACTGGATGCATGGTAATAGTATGCATGTTGATGCCGATTCCAACATAATCATATCAAATAGAAGAAGCAGTGAGATCATCAAGATCGATCGAGAGAATGGCCAGATCATCTGGATCTTGGGAGGACCAAATAACCAGTTCACAATAATGAATGATGCATATAATGGTTTTAATAGACAGCATGATGCTCGAAGATTAGAAAATGGTAATCTATTGCTTTTTGATAATGGGAATGACCATGATCCACCATTATCACGGGCAGTGGAATATGAATTGAACGAAACCGAAATGACTGCAAACATGGTATGGGACTTCTCTCATCCTGAAGGGTATGTTGGACTCGCAATGGGGAGCGTCCAAAGACTACCAAATAATAATACACTGATCAATTGGGGAAGATTGGTTGAAGAAGTTGGGGTGATCACTGAAGTAGACCCAAATAACAATATTGTCCTTGATCTGAAATATACAGATCCTGTCTATTTCTATAGGGTCACGAAACAAGAGTGGCAATTTGAGACAAATTTGACCCTTGGTGACACCAATCTAGATGGTCAGGTGGATATTATTGATCTGAACATTATTGCTGATCACCTTATCGAAGAAGAACCAAACCTGAGCATTTACCACTTATATAGATTTGATGTCAATAGAGACAGGATCATAGATGCTGCTGACATAGATGACCTGGCTGGGAGAATCATTGGGTTTCAATAAAACATGTTGTTAATGATCATGAGAGTGATGGTGTGATCTATTTTTTGCGCTACTTTGATCTAAGGTAATTTTTTCTTTTTTGATCAACCTGATCTCATCGAGATCTTCCTTGATATGATAAAAGTGATTTGGCCTTACATCCTTGAACTCTTGAGTCCTCCTTGAACTAGGCCAATACACCTTGATCGATCTGATCTTTCCATGTCTTCCGAGACCAATCTCTTGCTGGAGACTGGAAGAGCCATAACTTCCTCCAGTACCGACCACCCTATGGATTTTTCTAAACCCATCATCAGTCTCAGTCGTAATAGTAATTTCAGTACCTATTGAAGATCGATTGGAGCTTACACCCTCGCATTGCAATGTTATCCAATTGTTATCATTCCCAGGGTTTTCTAACAACATGTTCCAAAAACCATCTGCTTTGACAAAGCCTCCCAAACTATGATACACATCCTGGTCACCATCATTATCCAGATCGGAGAAACTAATTCCATGACCTTTTTGTAAATGGCCAAAACCTGCGTTGGTCACTTCTTCAAATTCCATTCCGTCATGATTTCTAAAAAGAAGGTTTGGAATTATTGCATCTAGAGATGGAAAACCCGTACCAACATAAAAGTCTAACCAACCATCATTGTCAACGTCACCAAAATTCAACCCCATTGATTCTATGGACCTATGAAGGTTGGCCTTTTTTGCAATATCTCGAAATGTTCCATCCCCATTATTAATGTATAGGCATGAATATTCTATGTTTTTTACATTTTGTAAATATTGTTCTGATAGAGATTGGATGGACATGGGATAACTTGAAACAAAAATATCTAGGAAGGTATCATTGTTAAAATCAAAGAGGAAACAAGGGAAACTGCTTATTGGCTCTGAAACACCAGAGTATTGAGCTGTATTTGAGAATGTGTATTGACCATCTGAATTCTTCCCTTTATTGGTCATGAGAACATTCCTGCCTTCATATATGGAAATAAATAAATCTTGAAGGCCATCTCTATTATAGTCACCCCAATAAGAACCCTTTACATGCTCCTCAACATATAATCTACTTGCACGACTGACATCCTTAAATTGACCTTTGACATTCTCAAATAGTTGTGATATTCCATTTTCATTACCCACGAATAGATCTATCCACCCATCATTATTATAATCTCCCCAACAGGCGGTATGGCTAGCATAATATGCAAGCAATCCTACTCCATGTGTCACATCAGAAAACGTACCATCTCCATTATTTCTAAGGAGAGAATTGGGATGTTTTTTCCCCGCCTCATGTCTTAACCAGCCTCCTCTTACAATATATATGTCTGTGAAACCATCATTGTCATAATCTGCCTGAGTACAATGAGAGCCGCCAGTGATCCCATCAAGCCCCGCCTCATGTGTCTTATCTTCATAACCACCATTACCATCTGAAACATAATAGGTCACATTGGTCTCCAGATCAGTTGAGGTAGTAAAAATATCTTGGAAACCATCATTATTAAAGTCTTCTGTTATTGATCCTCCATAATACGAATATGTATCTACACCAAGTTTTGAACCCAAATTATTAAAGTAGGGTAATCCATTGTATTGAGGGAATCTATTAAAATTGATCAAATATTCCTCTGGAACGCCATCAGGATATTTCCCAATTGTCATGTATGCAATATTCATGAGCCATCTTGCCTTATGATTGTTTGGGTAACGCCTAAGGGATTTTTTATAGAAATCTATGGCCCTGCTTGATCCATTTTTATTTTCATGCAAGGCTGGTTCAGCTAAAGGCATGATGCATGAAAATTCATTATGACCATCTTGGCAATTCCGTTGCTCCCCATCCCGAAGGTGACATAAGGCCAAATACATATATTTGTCAAATTGAGAAGGGTCTGATCGGAATGCATTATCCCACATTTGTTCTGGAACTAAATTATAATGCATCAAGGCACTATCTATGTATCCTGAGCATAAATATTGGTAGGCCAAGTCAAAGTGAGAAAAATACTTTTCTGATTCAGTCCGAACCTCCTTCATTTTTCTTTTATAATACTTTATACCTTGAACATTATAGAAACCGGGATTATCTGGGAAAGTATCAAGTAAGGCCAACTGAGCCAATTCCCTCTTCATGTCAAAATTTGAAGGGAAGATCACTGAGTTAAAAAAGACAAAAAATGCCATGATTAATGGTATCTTAAATTGATTTTTTTTCACTGATAAAAATATGACATAAAATATATGCATGGCGATAAATAAGGATTATTAAACCTTCAGGATTTATGGCTTCTTTTTCATTGGTTGAACGAATAAAATATTTCCAACCCGTCTATTTTTGAATTCAATATTTAGTAGTTATATTGAACAAGTCAATTAAGATCAATATGGCCAAAAAAAAAGATAAGTTTAAGTTCCTATCTAACATAACGCGCAGAGATTTTATCGCTGGCTCATTGGTAGGTGCTGGTTCGGCATTGCTCTATGCAAATGCACCATGGAGTTTTTCTAGATCCAGTGCCAAACAAAAACCCATGGGTATCTTTAACGATCCATGGACAGGATTTGGAGGTGTTGGCGACTATGCTGTTTCCAATGGAAATGTGGCTTCTACCCGTGATGCTGCCCACCTTATCCGAGATGTGGACATAGAAGATCTTGTGAAAAATGCCGAAGAAACGAATGAGGAATACGATATGGTTATCATCGGTGGCGGCTTTTCTGGCATAGGTGCTGCCTATGAATTCAACAAGGCATATGGTGATACAAAGAAATGTCTCATCCTTGAAAATCATCCAGTGTTTGGAGGCGAGGCAAAACAGAATGAATTCAATGTTGATGGCCATAGAATATTTGCCCCTCAAGGGTCGAATGATTTCGGTCTACCAATTGAAGGTGATGGCACTCTAATCGCGGAGATATATAAAAAGACCGGTCTGCCTTTCGAGTTTGAATTTGTTAACAAAGATCCCAGCAAGTCCAAGGTAGATACACCTTTGGATAACTACTATGGTATATTTTGGGAAGAGGAGCGCTACGACACTGGTTATTTCATGGGCAAGGATTCTGCAACACCTTGGATCATCAATCCAAGAGAGGACAGGTTAGCACGCATGCCATGGGCGAACAATTTTAAAACTGAGTTGAACCGTGCATTTGATGATAAAGAAACTTACTATGAGGGAGACGACATAGATGCCTGGTTGGACAGCATGACCTATAAAGAACTGTTAGAAAAGAAAATGGGATTTAGCCCTAAGGTCACTGAATATTTTGATCCGATCGTTGCCATTTCCATGGGAGCAGTTGGCTGTGATGTCCTTTCTGCCTATTCTGCTAGGCAGTTGGAAATGCCAGGTACGGAGGCTCGATATGTGTATGACAGTAGCAAGGATGATCATGATGTGGGTGTCTACAGTTTTCCAGGTGGAAATACTGGAATCTATAGACACATCATAAAATACCTCATGCCAGAAGCCATTACAGGCAACAAAGAATTTGAAGCCATCTTGAATAACGACATTAATTTTGAAGCAATGGATCGACCAGAGAATGCCATGAGCATGCGACTCAATTCTACGGCAATAACTGTAGAACATGAGGGCGAAGCAGAAACATCCGAACATGTTAACATTACCTATTACCAAGATGGACTGGTCAAAAAGGTCAAAGCCAAATCGGTCGTCATGGGCATAGGTGGCTGGGTTGCACAAAAGATCATTCCCGATCTACCAAAACCCATTGTGGATGCTTATGATGAATTTTATCATGGCCCCATACTAACAGTGAATGTAGCTGTTCGCAACTGGCGCTTTTTGGATAAACTTGGCATCTCATCTGGACGCATGTTTGAAGGGTTTGGAAATTTCTTCTCCATGCGTAGACCCATGATCACGGGTAAGGACACTCAACCCTACGAACCAGAAAAACCTATTGTAATAACATTTTATGTGCCGTTCCACAAGCCTGGTTACCCAATAGAGGAACAAGGTCCATTAGGTCGTCTTGAAATGTTGAATAAATCTTATGCCGAATATGAACAAGAGATAGTAGAACAAATGACTGCAATGTTTGCATCGGTTGGCTTTGATGCAGAGCGAGATATTGCGGGCATCATTTTAAATCGATGGGGGCATGCCTATATCTCACCCCAACCCGGTTTTCACTTCGGAATGGATGGCGATGAAGCACCTAGAGAAATAGTGAGAAAAGGCTTTGGTCGCATACAATTTGGCCACTCTGAACTCAGTGGATACATGAGCCACACTAGAGCACTCAATGAAGGATCAAGGGCAGCAATCGATGCCATGGGATCCATCTAGTAAATTTTTATCGTATAGGTAATTATGTCAGATCAGGTCTTTATAGGCCTTGAAGAAAATCTGACAAAACCAATAAATCAAAAACATCTACCAATGAATCAAAATTAATATCTGCAAGATCAATCGATCCAATATCATTGATTATAAAAGAGATCAATAGATCAAGATCAGATTCATTTATCGAGCCATCATCATTGATATCATAAAATGGGATCAAACTAAAACTAAACTTTATTGCAACAGGTCTATGGTCGGAGATGTTTTGATCATACTCGTTCCAGCCACCATCAAGATAATCATCAATTTTAATGGTTTGCACTTCAAAAGTATTTATTCCATCAAACAGTTCATTAGTAATTAAAACATGATCAAGATGTGAGGGCCAGTTAGGGAATGACCACTCAGAACTATTGCCTTGAGCAATTTCCAGATCTGCAAAGCGATAATGAATGGAATCATCCAAGATCTCTTGGAACACATTATTGGGTGGCGCTTCAGCGATATCATCATTCAGATCACCCAGTACAATGACATTGCTCTCTGAAAGATTGACATCAATATATTCTTTAAGGAGGTTTATCGCTGTATATCTTCTGTTCTCTTCATCCGTTGTATCATCAAAGTCAAGTATCCCGTCTCCACAACATTTAAAATGATTATTGATTATAAAATAATTCTCACCCATGAAATTGACATCCATTACCATGGGGGAACGTGGAAAGGCATTCCAATAAGGCGATGTTGTATAGATCTCATAGATATCATTGATCTCTATTGACTCTGTCTTATAAATATATGCTAGCCCTGCAAACCAACTTGACTCATAATAGCCAGAATATAGTGGCAGATCATCTAGCATTTGATCGAACATGACAGTATCATCCACTTCTTGAATGGCTAGGATATCTAGATCCAGAAGATTAATGATATCTGAAACATGGTCAACCGTGGTCTGATCATTCTTTGGAAACCATTCAATGTTCCAGGTGGCCACATCGAGGGAGGTATCATCACCAAAAGACAGGTCTTCCAGATCTTGGGGAAATAAGATGCCAACCAATAAAAAAAATGAATAGATGATCCTATTTGCACTTCCTTGAACAATGGCATGCGCTATTCCTAGTGTAAGGATCATTATTGAATTTTTATCATTACAGGCAAATGATCTGATATATGTCTATTGTTATTCATTCTATCATTAACATGGATGTAGGATAGTACTTTAACATCTCTGGTAAAAACATAATCGATCCTTCTTTCTATCGGTAGGTCTGGATCAAATCCATTGAATGTCCCCATTGGACCCTGCAATTTTTCAAGGGAGAGTTGTAATGCATCACTCATTTCAGTTCTTATTTTATTTATGGGTGGACTATCAGGTTCTGAATTGAAATCCCCCATGAGTATTACGGGCAGAGATCGGTGATTGACCTCATTTATCCTGTCTAGGATCAATCCCGATGATCGCTCTCTTGCTATGGAACCCATGTGATCAAAATGAGTATTGAAAACCCAAAATTCATCAGCAGTCTTCTTGTCCTTGAACAAGCCGTATGTACAGATCCTTTCAAGTGCAGCATCCCATCCAACGGATATGGTGTCAGGAGTTTCAGAAAGCCAGAACGTAGAATGCTTTGAGACAACATACCGGGTGGTATCAAAATATATCACACAAAATTCCCCCCGCTCTTTTCCATCCTCTCTTCCAACTCCCACATAGTCATAATTTGCAAGACAACTATCTATGTATTGAACCTGGTTGAGCAACCCTTCTTGGACACCCATGATGGAAGGTTCATATTGACCAAATATTTGAATGACCTTCTTTTTTCGAATGGACCAACTATTCTTCACATCCCAGTTGTTATCATACCTTATGTTATAAGACATTATGCAATGAGGTTGAGGATGGGGATCGGATGAAATGGAAGACATGATGAATAGACCAAGCAAGCATTGATGGAACATTTTATTCATTTATGCTAAAAGTTATTCCCTTATCCTTTAAACGCTCAGCAAGTACAACTCCAATTCCAGAGGCCGGTGTCAATACCCCATGAACTTTAGGGATTTTGTCTTGATCTAACAAAACACTCAAAGCAGACTCTGTTATCATTTTAGCAGTCGCTGAATATCCAGGGTCGCTATCACCAGAGACAGTTAGACTTATCTTTTTTTTATTATCCATTGACCCAATGATATCCAAATTAAAAAAACCATTATTCCTTGTCTCTTTTGAGGGTCCCTCTCCTGGTGATGGAAGACTGAATTTTCTAAGACACCACAATAATGGTCGAACCTTGAGAGATATTTGAATGATCACTAGTCCAATAAACATGACCATCGCTCTAAAAAAACCTGTCATGCCTTTTTTAAATGAGGATTCCTCACTGTATCTAAAATCAATTCCATATTGATGATCCGTAATGGCATTTGTACGCCTTACTATTCTTGTATTTATCCCTGACATTATGAAAGGACAGACCCATCGTTGAATATCATCATTCCATTTGACACTTTTTAGATTGGGCTGTCGGGTGTCGTTGTCTACACTGTTCCTTGGATTCAAAGAAAAGGGACTTTTCAATAAGTTTTGATCTTCAGGATTGGAACGCATGTAATTGGAAATGTTGATCATGCTCGCGATCGTCCCTCCACTAAGACCACCACGAACCGAGCGGACATAAAGGTTTACCTCATCGCAAGGTTTATTGAATCTTTCCAAAGAATCCATTTGAAGTAAAAGAACACCGAGGTCTGAAGGGATGGAATCAAACCCACAACTATGAATGATACGGCAATTATTCTCTTTGGCTTTTAAGTCAAATGAATCGATCGATCTTCGAATAAAAGGAACTTCACCAGTTAGGTCACAGTAATGCGTACCATTTTTGACACAAGATTCAATCAGAGGTTCACCAAATTTCAAATACGGGCCAACAGTACTTATCACCAAACGACAACTGGATGTCATGCTGTCTAATAAAGCTGGATCATGACTATCAACGACAAGAATGGGGATATGATTTGAATTAGAGTCTAAATACTGAAAGGAAGACCTAGCTCTTTCTAACTTTTTTTTATCTCTTCCAGCCATGGCCCAAGTGAATTTTGCATTCTTGACACCATAATTTTTTATCAAATATTCAACGACTAATTTCCCAGTGAAACCCGTTGCTCCCATGATGACCAGATCATGTTCTATGTTTTTCATCAATTCTTTAATCTCATCAATTGAATGTACCCATCATCCCATAAACAAAAAACCCCGGTCGACCGGTGATCTTTTACTAATTATTTCATTAAAACTCAATACCAAGTCCTACTACCGGGATGGTGCTAAAATAAACAATTTTTCCAATGTCTTTATTTGGACGGCTATAGAAATAGGTCTCTATGTTTTCCCTGTTGTAAGTATTCCACACTTCAAAAAATAAAACAAGGTTAGAACGTTTTAGGTTATATCGTTTTTCATAATGGATAAAAAGAGAGTGATAGTCTGGAGTCCTATCTTCATTGAACTCATCCAAATATAATATCTGTTCATCTGCCTGTATAGAGGCATTCAGATTTATTGGGGTGTAAGGCCTTCCTCCAAAATACGACCACCTGATGGAAATCTCCCAATCCGTACTAGGTCTGTAACCACCTACAACATTAAAAATATAGCAATAGTTGTGATTTCTATTTCGCTTTATTCCATTGTAATCTGTGAATGTAGAATTAAAAATAGACCCTCCAACAAGACCGTAAAAGTTCTCAGCTTTCTTTTTTTGTATTAGAATTTCTAATCCATCTGATAGAGCGGTCCCGTTAGATACAATACCGTTGTACATCCGAAGCTCATCAAATAAGAATGTCGGGTCATTATGAAGTGTAGCACCTGGGAGTATTGGACTATCACTATATTTTTTTTGATAGACTGATAGAGAGAGTTTTGTGCTTGGTGTTAACATATGTTCAAGACTTATGGAATGCTGACGGGCTTTGACACTTTTTAATTTTTTTGATGCATTATTTGCGATATAAATGGCTGGAGGATTCTGGTAATATAATCCTGAATTAATTATCAGATTTGTTTTCCCTCTTATAAGTTCAGAGTCAAGGTTAATTCGAGGAGATAGCAGATTTATTTTTTCATAATCATTTTGGTCTAGTCTCATTCCAGCCGAAAAAATCAGTCTTGAAAATAGATTTTTCTTGAGTGTGATAAATGCAGAATAGTTTTTTGTTGAAACAAGTCTATCGAATTGTATCTCATTTATAAAAATACTGCTCTCAGGAAGCTTTCGGTAGTAGTTATAATCTGTATCATTAATCTCAGCATCAAAACCAAATTCCATTTTTGATGCTGGACCTAGTTTTAAGTAATTCACCTGGCGAATATTTCTCACATTCGTATTCTCTACAATATTGAATACTGTTTCTTCTGACCTAATATTATAAAAATGGGCATCTGATTTTTTTGTTGAATTAGATATACTGGTATTGGTGTATGCTCTATTGTTCCATATATGTTTGTAGTTAACACCTATCGTATTTTGATTGTTCTTTAATTTTCCATATTCCATTTCTCCAACCTCAATCGCACCTTCTGAATCTCTATCATATTCACTCCCTCCATTGACCATTAGAAAAGAAAATGTAT